>Ga0207831_100071_pt1 | contig 148884 bp, 143 predicted proteins | sample TtanPargueraPR_7_FD_187741 | JGI IMG/M metagenome (GOLD analysis project Ga0207831, IMG submission 187741) | Aerobic enrichment media microbial communities from Bioluminiscent Bay, La Parguera, Puerto Rico - Tt and M1 (2) (SPAdes) | ecosystem: Environmental > Aquatic > Marine > Unclassified ...
CTGGAAATTGTTTTCTAAGCTGATCAATGTTCATCTGATCGCCTCCTTTATGGTTTGGAGGCAATATTATCAGCTGCCTGTGACAGATCCGGTCACAATGATGCCTTAAAGTTGGTTATAGGACCGTTAAATTTTATGAGAATAATTTTTCAGAAATTTCTTTCTTCCGAGTCCGGCGATACCAAGAATGCCGGTGCCGAGTAGGAGCATAGTGGAGGGCTCGGGGACGGGGGCCGTGTTTGAAACCTGTCCGCTGTGTACGGCTAAACCATGGAACTCGAAGGCCCAGACGCCGGTGCTCTGGAAGCCGTCATACAAGGAAAAACACCAGGCGATGTCGTCCGGATCGTCGCCATACACCGTACTGGACCAGTACCAGTCTGCAACCAAATTGTGGAAATCGTCGGTGTTCGTCAGGCCCCAGGAACCTGCCGGTCTTTCACTACCGCTGGTGTCATAACGGCCCAGGTTGCCCAGTTCCCCGTAATAGAGATGTCCCATCTCGCTGGTGGTGATGTTATACCCCGCCGTGGTGGTGCCGTCATAGCCCAAAACTCGAGGGCCGTCCACCGTGGTCGGTAAGCGCCAACCTGTGCTGAAATCGATACTCGTTGAGTAAGCCGGATCAATGGTCACTGTCGTCAGCGAATCACCCAATGAAGCCGCCCAGTTAACTTGGTTTTGCCAGGTGTCAATTCGATTCGTGTAGTCCAGCCACACCAGACCGCTGCCACCAAGTAACCCTTCGTATATGAGATTGTAGGCACCATCTTCAACACCGTCTCCATCAAAGTCGAAATTGGCAACGCCGATGGTGGTCAGAATGGCGTAGGACGGGCCGGCGGCGACTAAACAGAAAGTGACCATTAATAAGAATGCTAACACCTGCTTCCAAAATCGTTTCATTGCATTCGTCCCCCTTTCCTAAAATCAGATGAACATTTGCATACTGCTAATACAAAAAGCCGAATCACCTCCTTTTAACAAGGCAACTCGGCTTTCTCCCTTAGGTCTGTGGTTCTCACCCCGAGAGACCCGTGGTTTTCCGTATCTGCTTCACAGCAGGGCTGGCGTTTTCTTGGATTTTAGAATGGATTGAATTTAACGAATGATATTCATGCAAAAATTATGCAGGAACATAAAAACAGAAAATAGGACAATCTTTACGAATTGTTACAGTTTGCTATGAAGGCTAATGATGGACGACAATTGGGTAAATATGAAACAAATTAACCAGTTTATGAGAAAAAAAGTATATAGATGGGTGTTTATATCTTAAACGCATTTACTTCTCTAATGGTTGGGTGGTGATGTAGTGAGAGTATCTTGCTACAATCGCCCTTGTCAAATTTTGGGATAGATGCTCCTCGGATCAGTGGCAAGAATTATCATGGCCACGCAGTACGTTCTGGCTATCCCACAAAAAAGGACCATGCCGATTCGTGTAGTAGCTTGCCACTGCGCGGACCATCAGGATTTTTCAGGTAGAAAAGGCTAATTCCCGCCCTGCATTTATTAGAGTCACAAATGGTCTTGCAACATACGCAGAGGAGGCCACCCTGCTTGCAATATGGTCCCCACTGGAATAACCCCCGGGCGCTTCCAGCGCCGCCCCCCCTCCTCCATAAGGAGGCGAAACCCATTATTATAGTTTTTACCTATCTTTTTCACCCTATTTATCCCCTATTGTCAGATCCTGTTCCATGGCTAACTTGTTTGATAAGAACGACAGCATCCACAACCAAGCCAATCACAAGGAGACAAATCATGGAAAATACACGCACCGAAGACTACTTCAAGGACGACAACGACGGTCATGTTGATACGCGCAGAGCAAACCACGAATGTGATAATCCTGACCCTCGTTTGGGATGTGATCTGGGAATCGATGTGGCAGGATAACCTGCGGGGAGGTGCACCATGATAGGAACGGCACTGACAATTGCGATTATAGGCTACTACATCAACAGCTGCGCAGCCAACAAGAATGCGGCCTGCAAGGTCTGAGAAAAAGGCAGAGCTTCAATACCATAGGCAACAAAACACTGACCTTACTGAACTGAGCTGAATAGCCTAAACAAAGCGAATACTGAACTTGACCACACCGGCAGAGCCTCTTTGAGGCTCTGCCTTTTTTGTTCCTTGGATTTGCGGCAGGGTATTTGGGGTCGGACCAAGCTAAGTTGCCGAAATCGCATTTTAAATCTCAACATTCCCCTATGTTTTTTTGCTTAGACGGCAGGTTTTGAGGTGGAAATCACTCGTCTAAGGAATACTTTCCCTTCCAGGGGATCATGTTGGTATCGTTATCCTTATGAATTTTCGTCACCAATTGTTTCCTACCCTCACGTTGATACTCGGCGATGAATTCTTTCAATTGAAATTCTGAATCCTTGACCTCAATGGTCTGCCTGCCAAGTGCGCAACCCTTTAACTCCGCTCTTACCTTCTCCACGAATGTCTCGCTTCCCACCGCAAGACTATTGCTAAAGTGCGCCTGGCGCGCCCCCACATCTTGCAGGTGGCTATCGATCCAGCGCAGATGCGTTTCAGCAAGTTCCTCATTGGTCGGTGAATCGAGATAACGCCGCAACGCACAATGATCTATCAAACGGTAACGCGATTTCGGTTTTTGAATCTCATGATACCCACTCCATTTCCATTCAGAGGGATGATTAACCACACCAGTGCGCACCATGTTTAGATCAACATATACCATGCACCGCCACAGGTGATCACCCGATTCTATAGCTGTCGCATGATAGCGGTCTTCCCAGAAAGCGCCTCTGCGGCCTTTACGGCGGTTATACTCCTGACCGGTTCTGCCCGCTATCAATTGCATGGCGCGCGGGATAACTTGGTGGCCGCGGTTATCTGCCACGACGAGGTGGATGTGGTTAGAGGTCACAACGAAATTTAGAATGGTTAACTGGAAACGTTTTTTAGCTTCGAATAGCAACTCCATCCATCGGAAACGATCTCTGGAAAATTTTAAAAGGAACTCCTGCTTGTGGCAGCGGTGCGTCAAATGCCAGATGTATCCGGGGATGAAATGTCTGTTGGCACGGGCCATTATAACAGGCTATCGGTTAGATCTGCGGTTTGGTGGGAAAAACAACCCTTCTAAGCACGCTTTTAGGCCAAATTTTTCGCTATTTTATTGTTGTGGCAATGGGTTAGCTTGGTCCGACCCTGATCCTAGCCTAGACCCTGATCCTGTTCTCTACTTATACAATAAACCATTTCGCTTGTGCATTTTCATTGTTTGCTATGCGTTTTTGAGCATTTTTTTAAACGGTTTAAAATACTGTATTTCGCCCCCAATGCGCCCCCAGCGGCAAACAAATTTCCGGCTCTTGTGTAGAAGATAAAGACGTGACGCTGATTATCCCTTTTATGCCTGTAGAATACGACATTGTTCTTATGGATACCCTTTGTTGTTTCTTCATAATAGGCAACAACATCGTCGGATAATTCACTATCCAGGAACATTTCCTCAACCGGACCGCTCAGGGATTCCTCCAACTCATTTATCTCTTGTTTCGTTAAGTACACCGGACCAGTACAAGCCTCGATTCTATCGGCCACCTTTTGCACAAAAGTAAGTTGCGCATTATTTCTACTCCAAGACCAACACGAGCATACGATAAGTAATAAAACGATTACCCAAGCATGAGGAACCAACCTGGCCAAGCCAATCTTTTTCATCGCATTTTCCTCTTTGGTCATTCATTTACGATCTCAAACACCTCCGGGTCGACATCCAGTATGTCAATATGATAGGACGCATTATGAGGGCTATCCGATGATCTTGAGGTGTAATGCAAATTTACTTTCTCGCCTTTCCACTGTCCATTTAGTATCAAAGCCATAGGGTATATATAGTTCCCATTTTCTATATGCTGATACAATTCAATTCTTAAAATTATCAGTTTCGTTCCTTCTCTTACAAATCCTTTATAATCATCCGAAAAACCATATTGTTTTGCCTTTTCAATATCCCGTGGAAGATCCCATAAATAATTATACTCGTCCAAAAGTATATCTGATTTTATTTTTAGCACTAACCCTTTTCTATAATTCCCTCTTAAGATGGAGTTATCTGTAATATCTTTCGTTGTTGCACACGACAACAACAAGAATAATATTGCAACAATGACTACTACCCGTCTATCGAAAGAGTTCATCTGGCAACCCCTTATTCTTCCAATAATCAATATAATACTCTCGGCCATGGCCAGGTATCTCCTCTTTTGGTATCGATTCCTCGGAAATAAACTTATTCCATGGGGAAAGCTCTGGGATAAAATCACCTTTGCTATCATAATTCATTACAAACCCTAAAGAATTTTCATATACAAATTGCTCTCCGCCTATTGTTAATATTCTCAAATATTGCTTAATTTTATCAGGTAATAAAGGGATCGCATTATTTAAAATAGCAGCTCCCTGGCTATGGGCCACGATGAATATATCAGTACAGAGGCAATTATGTTCAACCGCATGGTTATATGATTCTTCTATGTACTGAGCAGTTGTTATTGAGGGTATTCCTATTCCTCTTAATTCAAGAAATCCTACCTGGATGAAGTCTGAAATGTATGTGGTTGGGTTATTAACAAAACCAAAATGATCTATAGCTCCAAATTTCGGAAGTGCCTTCCTTAAATCTTTAGGGAATGCTTTAGCGTCTTCATAATCATTAAACATACCATTTATCGTTATTAAAAACTGGCAATTATTTTTACTGTTACCTTTTACAGGGGAATCCCCTCTCTCCCTGAAAGCATCTAAATCTATTATACTTCCAGCTACGCCCACCACTATCCTTGCACTTGTGAGAATTCCATCCGCGAAGCCTATTATATCCTCAAAAACGCCTTCATGGCCAAGATAATCTATTTCAGAAATAGAATTGTTTCGTATAAAGGCATATAAATTTATTCCACCCATTTCGCTAATTTTGTCTTTGTTAAGCCACCGCCCGATATACGGCGAGTAATATCTGTATCCATAGTAGTATAGTTCAGTCTCAATATCATGATATTTTGTGCTAAATCGATATGGGTCTTTTAAGTTATTAGAGCTATCGCCTTTTATTAAATTTCCAAACAAATCATACTCATAATACGTCGGAATACCCTCCATTTCTGTATCAATCAGCTGCCCAACATTTCCATTGGCATCAAACATGTAGGAGTAAGCTACACAACCATCAGAGGCTGCTATAAGTCCTCCTACCCCTCCAGCTTCGTGCAAAGACTGACTCAAGTCAAGCCCCCAGACGTACAGCTTGTCAACTGAAACGCCGACTTCAAGCTTCGTCTCTTTAACCGTGTTCCAGCCGTCATAAACAAAACAATTGGTCTCATGTAACTTGTAGCTGTTTCCAATAAATTGAAAAACCTTTTTAAGGACTCTTCTTCCCATATAGTCATAGGCAAATTCTAATCGTTTCGATTCTCTTTCATCATCTTTTTGTTCCACCGCTACCAACCGGTTTTCGGCATTCCAAAAATACCGAAAGCGATCATCTTCAATCAGATTGCCGTCCTCATCATAACTTAAACTTTCCTCCTCTTGATCTGAGCCTGATACTCTCTCATACTGGTTGAGATTATTTGTCTGATATCGGATATGATGATCTCCCTCCACAGACGAGATTCGGTTGCCAATAGGATCGTATTGATATACCCGTTCCAGCTCTATCCGCGGCATGGTTTGATCATTTAAATCCGTTCCCGTGAAATTACTCGCTATCGTCATCTCATTGCGGTCGTTATATCCATATAGCCAAAACCCATCCTCCTCGAACGCCTCTCCGCTGTTTTTCACATTGATACGGCGACCCAGTCGATCGTACTGGTATTCGTATTTTGATATCATCCGGTCATTGAACTTGTTGACTACAGCTGTTTTCACATCGCGATGCGGTTCATAATCATATTGTACGGAAAGGCCGCTTTTGCTTTCCATACCTGACAGGCGATCCGAATTTTCAAGATATTGGTAGGCAACATCGCCAACCTGATCACCAATTTGCCAATCAACGGTCTTAAACCGTCCTACGTCGTCATAACAGTAAGCGACTTCATAACCGTCATCCAGGGTGAACCCTGCAGCGCGCCCCAGGTCATCATAATCGCGACGGATCTGGTAGATCTGACTTCCAACCAACCCTTCGCTTTGCAACTGGAGCTTGTCGTTGTAGACGAAGCTGCGCACACCGGCGCCATCGTTCACCCGCACTTTGCGGCCCACTCGGTTATAGGCAAAAGCAATATCCGGGGTTTCGTCGGAATAGTCGATTTCCGTCAGATCCCCGGTGGCGGGATCGTAGCGGTAGGAAGTCTGAAGAGGTTTGCCGTTTTTCAAGCGGGCCCAAGTCCGGGTAGCCAGTGCTCCCCCAGGGCCATAGGTGTAAGTGGTCTGCCTGCCCTTGGCATCCTCTTTGGCCAGCAGGAGACCTGTGGAGGGCTGGTAGTGCCAAATGGTCTGATCGCCCCTTCCCATGGTTGCAGGCCACGTTGAATCGCTCCACCCGGTGCCACCCCGGAAGGTCTGCATCACCAGCATCTGACCGTAGACGTCATACTGATACGCTACCGGATAGGGCACATCGCCCCAAGTGCGGATGATCTGGCCCCTTTGGTTGTATTCATAGCGGGTGGCTTTGTTCAGGGCATTGTATTCAGCCACCTTGCGACCGGAGGCCGGATCATATTCAAAACAGGCTCGGCTACCGGCGGCATCCTCCACATAATCCAGGCGACCTTTGATATCGTAATGAAGTCGGGCCTTGCCCTTGCGGGGGTCATTGACAGCTACGCGCCGTCCCAGGGCATCGTAGCCATATGTCATGGTGATGCCGGTCTTGCTGGTAGTGGCGGCCAGGCGTCCGTCCACGTAGACCTTCCGGGAAGGGATCGTCGAATCCGGCGTATGGATGGTCTCGGTCCGGGTGCGGTTGAACCGGTCCAGGGTCACCACCGCTCGGGTCCGGTTGCCGTGGATGTCGATGGCGATGCGCTCGGATATGGTATGATCTTTCCACCCGGTCAGGCGCTGCCGCTGTATTCCTATAATGGTTTCTGTGTCGCTGTTGTCACGGGCCAGAATAGAGCGGGTGGTCTCCAGCCACCAGTCCCCGTCGATAAACCGGAAGCTTGCTTTTGTCTTGGCGATGCGGTCCATGGAAGCCGGGTTCAGGCGTCCGTCGCCGTCCACATCCAGGCCCGTCATGACCGGATTGCCCAGATCGTCGTAGACATACAGGGTGTCTCCCCGGCCGGGAGTCTCCTGCCGGATCAATCGCCCCTTGCGATCATAGGCTTTACGGTCTTTTTCGATGCCGGCAAAACCCGGTTTTTCCACCCGTATGACCCGTCCAACCAGGTCCCGAACGGTTTTCTCCCAGCGGAGAGAATTGTCTTTACCGATAAAGACCTTGGTCCACTGGCTTCCGTCCGGGTTGACGCCGTACTGGTAGAAACGCGGCACCACGCCGGTGCCGGTCACGGAACGAATTTTCCCATCCAGATGGCGGACGGTGATCTCGGTGGCGCCTCCGGGGTGGGTGGTGGCGGCAATATTCCCGTCTTTATAATAGCGGGTTATCAGGCCGGCGGCGTTGGTCTGTTCCGTCAATCGGCCGGCGACATCGTACCGGCTCGATTGGGTCCGATGCACGCCATCCTTGCTCTCGGTGGTGGTCAGCCGGCGGCCGACCGCATCGTAAGTGAAGGTGGTGACCACGCCGGTGGCTTGATTGGTCCGGGAGGCCAGTCGCTTCAAATCTTCGTAGGCGTAGCTGGACGTGATGCCGTTGACATCGGTCTCGCCGGCCTTGCCGCAACATCCCCAGGTACTCTCGGTGCGGGTCTGGTTGCTGTGAAGCGTTTCGATTATTTTCCCCCTACGGTCGTGGGTGTGCAGGCGCCAATTGATCCGTGCAAAGCCATCGGCCGTTTTCACAAATGTCTCTCGCAGCTTCTCCCGCCCCATCCCGTCCCTGATGGTGGTTTCCCGTGTGGTTTGGAAGGGGATGCCTTGCGGGTGGTTCACCGTGCCATGGGTTACCGTGGTGCGGGCAGCCTTACCCTTGCCGGGAATAAAGCGGCATTTGGCCGGATCGCGGGACAGCTGCCATTGGCCGGTTTCGTAGGTGTAGGCGGCAAAACGCCCGTCTTCGGATCGCCGGCTTTTTATTTTGCCGGATTCAGAGCCTTCGCCCGAACGTGGATAGTAGGTTGTGACCCTCCCGAGGTTGGTGGCGTGGCCGTAAGGCCTGCCCTGAAGCGTGCAGCGTTCCGATATCGCGGTGCGCGCGCCGTCTTCGGTCCGGATGTAAGCATAGTATGTCCGGGCGGTTTCAATGCCGTTGACGGTTTTGATCACCAACCGGGGCCGGTGGCGGTCATTTTCCGCATCGCGGTCGGCCGGGTCCACCGGGGCGTAGCTTTTGGCGACCACAACCGCTTTTTCGTCCGGACTCGCAAGCGGAGCATCGAGAAAGGGCCGCACCTCACGGGTGATGCGCCCCGGTTCGTCGTAGTCATAGCGCACCCAGCCACCGTCCGGCTCGATCCGGGCGGCAAGCTTGCCATAACCCGGCCCCGGGTCTGTCCGGTAGCGGTATTCGGTGGTAAGCGCCGCGCCTTCAGGGTCCACGGTCTCCCGGATGCGCTTCTCACCGAAGGCAAAGTCGCGGTAGACCGTCTCCTCCGCCCGCACCGGACGGCCGTCCGGGCCTGCGACCTCAGTCCTCACCACCCGGTCGCCGGCAGCATTGATGGTCTCTGCCCTGGTTTCGATCCTGAGTCCGTTGCCCGATGTCAGGCTCCACCGCTTGTCCTGAGCCTCGTAGCCGTATAAAAATTCCCGCTCCTTTCCGTCCCGGGTTTCGGTGATCAGCAGATTGGTGATCGTCTCCCCGGTTTCATCCGGATTTTCGATGCACCAGACGCCCAGGGGCACGGCACCGGGATCCAGGTTGTAGACGCCGTCGTCAAGCTGCCGGCCCCGGAAGGCCACATCATAAAAATGAATTTCGTATTTCCGAGGCGAGTAGCGGATGAAGTTGACGATGGCCTGGGGGGTTGCGACCTGCTCCAGCAGGCCGTTCCGGTAAAAAGGGATCACCTGATTGCTGCTGCTGTTGATCACCAGGGCTTCAGGGGTGGCTAAATTCACCAAAGGTTCTTCCGCGTACAGGAACAAATCCCCGGCGGAGCGGCCCTCCGCGTCCTTTCCCAGGCCCAGTCGCACGTCCACCGAACCAATGTTAATCTCCCCGCCGGCAAGATCTCCGCCGCAAGGGCCATATTCTTCACGGCATTCACAGTCGACATCGATGCGTTGGTCACAAGGCAGACATCCTTCGGCTGAAGCACGGACAGTGAACCACCCCAGTCCGCTTCTCGGTGTTACCACCAGCAGTCCTGTGGTCGGATTGAGTTCCAAATCCAGATCAGTGGACGGATTTACGATCTCCCAGCGTATCTTGTTCTTCAGATTCTCGGGGAAAGTCCTGGCCACGAGCTGGCCCTCTGAACCTGGAGGAAGAAAATAGTTCTCCTGGCCCTCCAGGTGGATCGATTCGATGGCCATTGATACGGCCATGACATCTTTGAGATCGACCGTGGCCGATGCCGGTGAAAAATGGCTCAAAAGAAGAAAAAGGAGTAACCAAACCGTTTTTACCGATCCTAAGAAGATTCTGTCCATTAGAGTTTACATCCTGAAAGCAAGCGCTTGGTTAATGAAGAAATCCTTTCGGATAAACACCCCGGATCAGTCGAACCTCTCGGGGTCTTCCACAAGAGGTGGGGTTTTGGCCCGACTATTCGGCAAAAACCGTACCAGTTGCCTGGACATGTGATTTCAGTCAGTTAGGAAGGATGGCCGTGACAAACTGCACTGCTCCATGGGCATCGAGCCCATAATTTTGTGCAGTTGATGGGGAAAGGACGCTGGCCCTCAGCGGGTGCTGCTCTCCCGGATGGCGAGATCCGGGGGCAGGATGATGGACGCATTGGGGTCGAGGGTCGACCGCTGGTTGGCGTCGAAAAGCAGTTGCGCCGCCTTGCGGCCCAGTTCAAAAGCATGGATCCTAACGGAAGAGAGCGGAATTTCCAGGGTGCGGCAGACCGGGCTGTCATCGTAGCCCACGATGCCCACGTCCCGGCCGGGCACGAGGCCCCGCTCGCAGACCGCGCGGCAGGCCCCCCGTGCAATGGGGTCGGTAAAGCAGAACACCGCATCCGGCGGCGCCGGTCCGTCCAGCATGCGGCCCATTTCCTCGTAGCCGGGGCTTTCGAATTCCCAGGAGTCGGAAAAGGCCGCCAGCCGCTCGTCCGGTTGGCGTCCGGCCAGATCGAGGGCGCTGAGATAGCCCATGTAGCGGTTGAGGGAGATGGTGTAGCGCGGGTGGGCGATATAGGCGATGCGCCGGTAGCCCTGGTCGATCAAATGGCGGGTGGCCAGGAGGCCGCCGTGGTAATCGTTGCTCACCACCTGGGGGGCTTCGATGCCCAGGGCATTGCGGTTGCAGAACACGAAGGGAATTCCCCGGGCGTTCAGCTCCTGGAGCATCGCGAAGAGCTGGCCTTCCAGATCTTCGCTGGGATTGGGCCGGGCCGGCACGATGATCACCCCGCTGACACGGCTGTCGATGAAGTTGCGCAGGTAGTTTGTCTGGCGGACGGCCTGGTTTTCGATGTTGCCCACGATCAGGTTGACATCGTGCTCAAAACTCACATGCTCGATGCCGCGCAGGATCCCTGGGTAGGTATAATGGCGGATATCCGGCAGGAGCAGGCCCCAGGAGCGCATCTGCCGGCCGGCAGCCGCAGCGCCCGCGCGCGCCGCCACATAGGTGCCGCTGCCGTTTTTGGCGTAGAGATGGCCCTGGCCGATCAGCTCGGAAATGGCCCGGTCGATGGTGGTACGGCTCACCCCGTATTCCTGCATGAGATCGCGGCGGGAGCGGATCTTGGTGTCTGGGCGTGCCGCTGCGATTTCCTTTTCCAGGCGCTGCCGGATGTCGCTATAAACGCTGGGGGTGTCCTTGGCCATGCCATCCTCTGTTCGATATGCACCCGGCCCACCGCCGCGGGGCTTTGAGACCAACTAGTGCAAGAATTATCCAGATTAAACATTGATGGATACACTATTTGGCCCGCAAAACCAACCTTTTTGGTACATAATCCTCTATTTGGACGGTCCACTTTGAATTGTGGCCCGCTTATTACGGGAACAATTCTCCTGCTGCGAACGTCCATCCGCCCTTTGCAAGCTAAAATCCATGAAGCTCCCAGCCTCGGGAAGCTTGTACGAAATAATTACTAATTTATTGTTAAATTTGCTAAATTTTTGTTAGATCGGATCAATCGACAACCATCTTGTTGACAAGCAAAGCCGGATACCGTATGCCTCAGGCATCACTGCATGTGGCGCAGCAGCTACAATGCGAACCGTCCAATTAGATCTATGTGGACTGGCCACATGCCCAAACCCAACCGGGCCCAACCCCCCGGTTGCGCTAACCCGAAAATTTCACCCACGGACGCGTGCAATATCCGGGCGAAAGGGGAAACACCCGCGAATGGCTGTCGTCACCGGCATTTACCTGCTTTATCTCTTCATCCCCATCATCCTTTTGTTCGTGGGGTCGTTCGGTGAAACCTGGACCAACACCCTTTTGCCCACGGGCATCACGGGCGCCTGGTATCTGGAACTGTGGGAAGACGGCAGCTTCCGCCGGGCCTTCATGGTCAGCCTCAAGGTGGTGGCCGCCACCTGCACCTTCGGCACCCTGCTGGCCGTGCCCCTGGCCTATGCGCTCTACCGGAGCGCCTCCCGGGGCGTCATGCTGGCGGCCCGCATCGTGTTTCTCCTGCCCATCGCCGCACCGCCGCTGGTGCTGGCCTTCGGCTTCATTCTCATCTTTTCCACCGACGCCCTGCCCTGGCTGGGCAGCATCTGGCTCCTCATCGCCGGCCATGTGGTGCTGACCCTGCCCTACCTCCTGCAGACCCTGGTGGCGGACATGCGCCACCTGCATCTGGAAGAACTCGAGCTGGCCGCCGAATCCCTGGGAGCCACCTTTCGCGAACGTTTCCTGGACGTGGTGGTGCCCCTGCTGCGGCACAGCCTGGGATCCGGTCTCATTATGGTGGCGGCCCTGTCCATCGGGGAATTCCAGCTCTCCAACCTGATCTCGGGATTTCTCTACCGCCCTTACCCGGTGGTGCTGCTGCAGGCTTTCTACGGGTCCACCGGATTCGCCTGTGCCGCCACCGTTATCCTTCTCGGCCTGGCGCTCCTGGCCGCGGCCGGCGGCGCCCTGGCGGCCCGCTCGGCCAGCAAATATCGGAAGAATGCCCCATGAGCCTCGCACTCGAAAACGTGACTTTCACCTATGCCGGCACGTCCGCCGGCGTATTCGACATCAACCTCTTCATCGACGACGGGGAGCTTCTGGCGGTGATCGGCTCCAGCGGTTCCGGCAAAACCACCCTGCTCAAACTGATCGCAGGGTTCGAGATGGCCCGCCAGGGCCAGATCCAGCTGGACGGCGAGGACATCACGCAGCGTCCGGTGCGGGAGCGGCAGCTCGGGGTGGTGTTCCAGTCCTACGCCCTCTTCCCCCATATGGCCGCCTGGCAGAACGTGGCCTATCCCCTGAAGATCCGCAACATCAACCCATCGGAACGCCGCCGCCTGGCCTGCGAGGCCCTGGAACGCGTAGGGCTGAAGGGCTTCGAAGAGCGCCTCCCCCAGACCCTGTCCGGCGGCCAGCAGCAGCGGGTGGCCCTGGCCCGGGCCCTGGTGTTCCAGCCCAAGGCCCTGCTCTTGGACGAGCCCCTCTCGGCCCTGGATGCCGGCCTGCGATCCGACATGCGCGATGAAATCCGCCGCCTGCAGCGCGAGTTCTCCATTGCCACCGTGCACATTACCCACGACCAGGAGGAAGCCCTTTCCATGGCCGATCGGGTGGCGGTCATGGAGGCCGGCCGCCTGGTCCAGGTCGCCACGCCGCTGGAGCTCTATGATCGGCCCGCCACCCGCAGCGTGGCCAATTTCGTGGGCGAAGCCAACCTCTGGGAAGGCGTGGTGGCATCGGCCGATTCGGTGGCGCTGCCTTTCGGCCAGCTGCAGACCGGCCTCCACAACTACGCCAACGGCACCAAGGTCACGGTGCTGGTAAGGCCCGAAAACATCGCGGTCGGCCACACGGCCGAGGCCGCCAACCGCTTCACGGGCCGCATCGTCCGGGACCGCTTTCTCGGCGCCGTGCGCCGCTACGACCTGGCCATCGAAAATTCCGTCATTCTGGGACAGACCGGCACCCGCGGTCCCATCGACGCGGTGAGTATACGGCCGGAGCACGTAAGGCTCCTGCCCGCGTAAACCCAAGCAGATCATTCATCAATCAAGGAGGGTAAAATGAAATTGAAGGCATTGCTGATCGCAACGGTTTCCCTGTTGCTCCTGTCCACCGGGGCCATGGCCCTGGAAGGCCCGGAGCTCTATCCCGGCGAAAAAGACCTGTACGAAGCCGCGGCCAAGGAAGGCATGGTGGTCTCTTTCGACACCGGCCCCACCTGGGCCAACTGGAAGAACATGTTCAAGCGCTTCAAGAAACGCTACCCCCAAGTTGAGATGGCCTACAACGACCTGGGCTCCGGCGCCACCGTGGTGGCCCTGGACAAGGCCAAAAACCGCCCCCAGGCCGACACGGCCTACTACTTCGGCGGCTCCGCCATCGACGCGGCCAACAAGGGGCTGCTGGAGGGTTTCAAACCCGTCAACTTCGACAAGCTGCCCGAGGTCTACCGCGACAAAGACGGCCGCTGGTTCATCATCCACCAGCTCACCATCGCCTTCCTGGTCAACACCAAGCTGGTGGACAACGTGCCCCAGTCCTGGGCTGACCTGGCCAAGCCGGAATACAAGAACGCCATTGTCTACCTCGATCCCCGCTCCACCGGCCAGGGACAGGTGCTCAGCTTTGCCGCCAACTACGGCAACGGCGGCGACATGGAAAACATCATGCCCGGCATGGAATACCTGGCCAAGCTGCACAAGGCCGGCAACGTGCTGCGCGTGGAAGGCACCACACCCTACGCCAAATTCGTGAAGGGGGAAATTCCCATCTGGATCGGTTACGAAAACGACGGCCTCAAAGCCAAATACAAAGACGGCATGGGCGACGGCATTGCCGTGGTGATCCCCCAAGAAGCCACGGTGGCGGCCCCCTACGCCATCAGCCTGGTGAAAAACGGGCCCAACCCGAACGCCGGCAAACTCTGGCTGAACTTCATCATGACCAACAAGGGGCAGACCACCTTCGCCGAAGGGTTTGTGCGCCCGTCCGTACCGGATGTGAAACTTCCGGCCGACATCGCGGACCGTTTCCCGGCAACCCCGCAGCTCAAACCGCTGGACCTGGTGAAGGCGGCCGCGCTGAAACCTGAAATCGACCAGACCTGGGCGAAGCTGATCCTTGGCAAATAAACGCGACAACAAACGCCGGGGCCGGCTGGTCCTGCTGGCCGCCCCCGGCGCCCTGGTCATCCTGCTCTTCTTCCTGGTGCCGCTGGCCGTGGTGTCCGGAGAAGCCTTTACCGGCGGGGTCGGTGCGTTCGTCACCATCTTCACCGACCCCATTTTCTGGCGGGGCCTGGCCGGCACCCTGGTGCTGGGGCTGACCGCACCGGCCTTCTCCCTGCTGGTGGGCTTCGGGGTGGCCTGGCACCTCTCCGCCCTGCCGGAAAACCTGCGCACCAGCCTGATGTTCTGGATCTCCCTGCCCCTGACCTTCTCCGGCCTGATCGTGGCCTACGGGTTTATTCTGGCGTTCGGGCGGGCGGGCTTCATCACCCTTTCCCTGGCCAGGCTGGGGGCCGACCCGGCCACTTTTTCCGGTTTTCTCTACAGCCCCATGGGTCTGGCCTTCGCTTATTCCTATTACCTGATCCCCCGGGTGGTGCTGATTCTCCTGCCCGTGCTGGTCAATTTCGACCGCAGCCAGATCAAGGCCGCGCAATCTTTAGGGGCCAGCCACTTCCGGGCCCTGGCCGACATCCTGATCCCCCAGATCATGCCCAGTGCGGTCAGCGCCTTCTGCCTCGTATCGGCCGTGGCCATCGGGGCCTACGGAACCGCCCTGGCCCTGGTGGGTACCCAGGTCAACATTCTGCCCCTCATTCTCTACAGCCGCATCTCCGACACCGGCGCCGATTTCCCCTCGGCCGCGGCCTTGTCCGTTGTTCTGCTCACCCTTTGCACGCTGGTACTGGCCGCTGGCGAACTCTACACCCTCAGGAAGGAACGCCATGAAGCTCATTCTTGATCTTGAAAACGGTCGCCTGGCCGGCGCCAATAAAACCCTCTTCAGGCCGGAGGACCGGAGCTGGCAGCCCTTTGAGGAAGAAATGCCTTCGGCCCGTGAGGTGAGTCCTGTCGAAGCCGTGGAATGGCTCCAGAAAAACAGCGGCAGCCCCTGCCGGGTGCCCGTGGCCGTGATCGGCGGGCGCGAGGCCACGCCGGCACAGCTTGAGGCGGCCGAAGCAATGGGCCGCCATTTGGGCCGGATGGGCCTCACCCTGGTCTGCGGCGGACGCCAGGGGATTATGGAAGCGGCCTGCCGGGGGGCCACCGGCGAGGGCGGCCTGAGCATCGGGATTTTGCCGGATGCCGACCCGGCCATGGCCAACCCGCATGTGAGCGTGCCCATCGCCACCGGCATCGGCATCGCCCGCAATGCCCTGGTGGCCCGCGCCGCCCTGTGCCTGGTAGCCATCGGCGGCGGCTACGGCACCATTTCGGAGATGGCCTTCGGCCTGCAGTTCGAAAAAAAAGTTTTCGTCCTGGCGGACGGCCCTGTCATCGACGGCGCCCATCCCTGCGCCGACCCGGACCAGGCTGCCGACGCGGTGGCCCGCGTGGTGTTGAATCTACCTATGGAAGGGGTCGAGGATTCGAGGCGTCAGGGGTTCAAGTGAAATGCAACGCATGTTGAAAACGCTGATAAACCTTTTGGATGCTTTTCTCCAACCAAGTAAAAAAAATCGGGTTCTTCTCCCAATTAGTTGGGAGAAAGGGTCCAAGGGGTCTAGGATTCAAGTGGCCAAGGGTTTGTTCTCTGGAGATTTAATCAGAGCTTTCAGCATTCGCTCGATTGGCCCAATTTTCACTGCTAATTTAGGAAAACGTTTCGATACATTATATAGATGCAAACAAAGCGCATATGCTTTTTGCCACCCTTGCCAGTCTTTGTAATTTTTTAGTATTTCACTTGGATCCTTGACCCCTTGACTCCTGGAACCCTCATGATCCCGAGATGCCCATGCGGTAATCCCCTGTGACCCGATTGCTCATTTGCACCAGCTATTCGGGAAAAGACCCAAAAATCTTCAGTTTCCGGCTTTGGCTTGCCCTTTGTCCCGCGGAATTACCTGTTTTCCCCTGCCTGCGCCATGCCCGTCAGCCCGTGGCAACCGAAAAGCTGTTGACGCAGAACAAGACGAAATGATCTATACGAACAACATCCTAATAGGGATGGTCTATCCATGGCCTTCAGGGGGGCTACGATATGCTGGACGAGCTCAAGGATCGGTACGATGTTTTGGAGGAGGGCCGCCTGGCGCTGATCCGCACAGTGCGCGACCTGCCGCCGGATTTGCTGAACCGCAGGCCCGGGCCGGAGCGCTGGTCGATCCTGGAGGATATTCAGCACCTGGTGCTGGCCGAACGAAAGACGGCCCTCGGGACTGAAGCCGGTCTGGACACCGGGAAGCAAAATCCCGAAATGCTGAAAGCGGTTTTTCAGGTGTTGGACCATGATGTGGCCGTGGATGTGCCGGATCCGGACATGGTGCCGGACGGGGATGCCGTCCTGGACGATCTGATCCGGGAGTGGGAGCAATCCCGCCAGGCCCTCCATCGCTTCCTGGAAAACTGCGGGCCGGATGATCTGGAACGACCGGCCGCCCGCCACACGGTAGCCGGCCCGCTGACGGTGCTGGAAACCCTGCGCCTGTTGGCATCTCATTTCGACCACCACCGCCGCCGCATCGAAGCCGCCATCGCGCAGGCGTAACCGTCCCGCAAGGCTAATGCAAACCAGCACCGGCAGGACGAAACAGTTGCCGCAAGAGGAACATCAGCTATGGAACGTTTGAAATCATGACCATCTCCAAAATCATATCCTCCGGCACGCCCGGCGCGGAATCCGCGGCCCTGGACATCGCCATCCGCTTGAAAATCCCCTATGGCGGTTATGCCATGGACAGCTCCATGCTCGCCCCCCACCGGCTGACCCGGCGCTACAAGCTCATGGAGAAAGACTTCAACAGCTCCCGTTCCAAAAACGAGGCCAATGTCCACCTTGGCGACGCCACCCTGATCTTCACCCATGGCCAGCTCAACCGGGACCTGACCCTGGTGGATGACTATGCCTACTCGCACGGTCACCCCAGCCTGCACATCGATCTCGATCAAATGGAACACTTGCAGGCGGCCTTCCACATCAGTATCTGGAAGGACAAGCACGCGCCCGCGAGCCTGTATGTGACCGGTTCGTCCGAAGAGGATGACAACCGGATCTACCAGGCCACCTACGACACGCTCTTCCATTTCCTGATGCTGGGCAAGGAAACCTATCCCGCGCAGGATCAAACCGCCGCCGACAAGAAGCCCCTCCCGAAGACCGTCGAGGAGGCCGTGGCCTATCTTGTCGAAATGCTGCCCCTCAAGGACAAGGTCACCATCGCCAACATGACGGCCCCTGAAATCGGCGAGTTGAATCTCAGTCTGGGAAACTTTATCCGCAACAGTTTCGGGTTGTGGTCGGACAACAGGGCCCTGCTCTGGTCATGCTCGAAAGACGCCGGGAGGGAAATCAAACATCCGGAGGAAGCTTCGGCGATCATCATTGCCCGCCTGGCCATCGAGCTCGATAAGACGCATAAGATAAGACCCGTTTAGCCCGAATATTTCATGAAATTTTTTCTACACATTAAATTTTATGCAACTATTCAGGGATATCAAAACTATTTCGGATTTAATTTTCAGGTGACACTTTGTACCCTTGGTCGATTTTCAGGAACGCAGAAAAAATTTCACCCTGCGGGCGCGTCCGAGATGCTCATTGGCTGCGTTATCAGGCGCTTGCGGTACAGGCGTACAGCGGCGCCCCTGATGTCTTGCCAATGAACATCGCGAACGCGTGAAATATCCGGGTTAGGCCAAATATTTCATGAAATGTTCGGGTTCGCCCGGACAGCAGGCCTCTGCCAATCGGATAGACAGAATTGGTCCGCAACCGCCATGGAACACACTTTCGAGAAAGAAAGCCTCCGCATCGAATGGGTGCCGATCGCCATCCTGTTGGTGCTCAGCCTTGTATTTGCCGTCAGCTTTATTGTCAGCATCGTCACATCGGGCTCGGTTGTCCTGACAGTCGGCAGCCTCGTGATGGCGGTTGTTTTTGCCGCGCCTCCGATCCTGGGATACGGCTACCTGCAATCGTTCCGCCGGGTGAAAGTTTCCGGCAATACGATTACGGTCATTCGCAGGAAGGATACGCCTGCATTTGAAATTCCGGACCATCTCGGCCGGGTAAAAATCGATCCGGAGGATCTGCAGCTCGAGCTTAAAAGGGATGGACAGCGCTTTGTCCTGCGCAGCCACTTCCTGAGAAACAAAGCCTCCTTTCATGCCCTTTTCGATCAGATGATCAAAGACCGCCCGCCTTCCAAAGACAAAGTGATTTTGAAAGCATCGGTGCTGGAAATAATGGATAATCTGAAAAAGGGATGAAAAGGGGTTTTGAGGGGTTCAAGGGGGTTGAGGATTCCAGGAGGAAACATCATGATCAAAATCGAAACGCCCACCATCGTCGCGGCCGCCGGCAACAAGCCCAAAGTCATCGAGGAGTTTGTCGGGCAGGTCAATTCCGGGACCAAGGACCTGAGCATCGCCCGGATGAAGAGCCCGTCCGGATGGGTCGAGCCGGGCCAGACTCCCGAATTCGACGAATACACGCTGGTTCTCAAAGGTCTATTGCGGGTAACGACCCAAGCGGAGGCTGCTGACATCCAAGCCGGCGAAGCGGTGATCGTGCCCGCGGGCGAATGGGTTCAATACAGCACGCCGGGTCCCGAAGGCGCGGAATACATCGCCGTATGTCTACCGGCTTTTTCTCCGGAAACAGTCCATCGGGATGAGTGAAGAACTTAGGGTCATCTCCCAAAGATTGGGGGGAGATGATCAGGATCCAAGGGGCCGAGGATTCATGGGGTCGAGTGAAATGCAAACCTTTCACGAATTTTTATGTCCTTCAATGCATCAGGAATGATCTCGCCGAAATCCAAAGGAAGCATTATGCGTGTAGGTTACTACCAGTACCATCCCGAGTTTGGCGCGCCCGGGCGCAACCTGGAGAAAGTTGAAGATGCCCTGGCCGGCGTCGAGGCGGATATTGTCGTTCTGCCTGAGCTCGCCTTTACAGGCTATTTCTTCGAAGACCGGGCCGAGCTGCGCGAACTGGCCGAAGATGTGTCGGATTCCCCTATCGTCCAAGGCCTGACGAGGCTATGTAAAACCAACAACTTCTATCTGGTCGTCGGCTTTGCCGAAAGATGCAAAGAGAAACTCTATAATTCTGCCCTCGTTATCGGTCCATCCGGCCTGCGGCATCGCTATCGCAAGCTCCATTTGTTCAATACCGAAAAGGAATATTTTGATCCCGGCGACACACCGCTGAAGCCGATAGAAATTTGCGGTGCCCATGTCGGCGTCATGATTTGCTTCGACTGGGTGTTCCCCGAGGTGGCCCGGTCGCTGGCGCTACAGGGCGCCGACCTGCTCTGCCACCCCTCGAACCTGGTGCTGGCCTATTGCCAGAAAGCCATGCAAACCCGCTCCCTTGAGAATTCGGTTTACGCCGTAACCGCCAACAGGACCGGCAAGGAAGTCCGCCCCCGGGGAGAGCTTTTTTTTACAGGGCAAAGCCAGATTGTCGACCCGCAGGGGGAAGTTATCGCCAGCTCCAGCGCCGACGCGGAGGCCGTTGTCCTCTGCGACATCGACGTATCCACGGCCCGGAACAAATTCATGACGGAGAACAACGACCTGTTCGATGATCGGAGGACGGAATATTATGGGCGATTGGTTAGTGTCCATCCCTAAATGGCATCTTTTGGCCCCGAGCGGCGTTTTCGCTCTTTGGAAATCCTCAAAATAGTCCACTATTCCTGCGGTTTCCAAATCGCTCAGGCCTTGCTCGGAACCAAAATCTACCATCTCTGGACGAACACCAGTTAAGGGGTCGAGGATTCCAGGATTCGAGTGAAAAGCAAAAACTGAAATAGAGAATAACTTAGTTGAATTGATGGTATGAAAATTAAAGAAATCGATCACTACTCAGACGCTGTGCTTGCGGCCTTAAACGACTTACTGGCCCAATTGTCGTCATCGCCGCGCCACCTGACCCGGGAACATCTGCTCGACTTCATCAATGCCGATGCGACGCATTTGCTGATGGCGGAGGAAGACGGGCAGTATTTGGGTTGCCTGACACTGGTCGTTTTCAGAGTTCCGTCCGGCACCCGGGCCAGGGTTGAAGATCTCGTCGTCCAAGATAATTCCCGGGGGCACGGCATCGGCAAAGCGCTGGTGGGCAGGGCCATCCAACTGGCCCAAGCGCGGGGTGCCGAGGCCATCGAACTGACCTCCCATCCATCCCGCGAGGCCGCCAATCGGTTCTATGACAAGCTCGGCTTTGAAATACGCGAAACCAATGTGTATCGGTGCCAAATTCTTTAATGCAGTTCACTATCAGGCGACCTAATCAGACTCATTCCGTCGAGGAAAACATTGGACACCATAGCAATCTCATTGATGGAAAAAAACGACCTCCCTGAAGCGGCGAGGGTGCTCAGCATCGCCATGCGCGACAACCCGCTCCACGTGGCTATTTTTCAGGGCAGTGACGAGAAATCTCGTCGGGAGATCGAAGCCATGTTCGCGGCACTCTTTGCAGAGTTGCCCGGCGTGACCTTTCTGGCCAAGGCGGGCCAAGCCATCGTCGGTGTGATGCGGATGAAGTCCTGCAAAGGCCGCAAGCCCCCGGAGGACCCCATTGGGCCCATCGACCCCGATGACATCAACTGGCGCAAGGCCGTCTGGCACAGGGCGTGGGCCCGCCGCGATCCAGCCGAACAGCACTGGCACCTCGGCCCCATCGGTGTCCTGCCGGACCGCCAGGGCGCCGGGATCGGTTCCGCCCTGATGCAGCGCTTCTGCCGCGAAGTAGACGCCTGCCGATCCATGGCCTACCTGGAAACCGACCTGGAAAAGAATGTCCGCTTCTATGAAAAATTCGGATTCAAGGTTGTGGCCACCTCCGACGTGCTGCATGTTAAGAATTCATATATGGTGAGACCAGGGGGGACAGAGGGGGATAAGGCGCTACAAGGGTTCGAGGGGCTTAGGAATGAAGGGGCCAAGGGGTCGAGGGTTCAAGGGGCCGGGTGAAAGGCTAACAATAGGATCGGACTGCTCTAACCCGAATATTGCATGAAATTTTTTCTACGCAATAAATTTTATGCAGGTATTCAGGTGTATCCAATAGAGGAATAGATTGAAACTGCAGATCAAGCACGACTGCTCCGGTGTCAACTGGCAAGCCGTCCGGGACATTTTGAAATCCGTTGGCATGGGCCACCATGCCCCCGAAGTCCATCGGAAGGCTTTCGAGGCCAGCCACACGACCGTGTTCGTATACGATGCCGAAAAGCTCGTGGGCTTCGGCCGCGCTATTTCCGACGGTGCTTACCAGTCCGCCGTCTATGACTGTGCCGTTGTGGAAGCCTACCAGGGCCAGGGACTCGGCCGACTTATCATGGAACACATAATGGCCCGGCTGCCGGACGGCAACATCATCCTTTATGCTTCGCCGGGCAAAGAAGGCTATTACAAAAAGCACGGCTTCCGACGGATGAAAACGGGCATGGCCTTGTTCCGGGATAGCGAACGGATGAGAAATCGCGGCTTCACCGAATAAAAGGAGCCCGCCATGACGGAAACGACTGAAATCGCCAACCATCTTCACCACGTTCACATCTATGCCGCCGATCTTGCCAGAAGCACCGCCTTTTACGAAGATAACTTCGGCGGCAGGGTCATTCTGGATGCGGAACTGGCCGACGCCCGGAATGTTTTCATGCGCATCGGCAGCGGCCGGCTCCATTTTTACGATCAGGCGCCCAAGCACAAGCTGCGGGGCAATATCCACCATTTCGGAATCCAGACAGACGATATCGGGGCTGTGGTGGCGCGGTTGAAATCCAACGGCGTAACGCTCAAAAAAGATGTCACCGATTTGGGATTCTGGAAATACATCATGGTCCCGGCCCCGGACGATATCCTGATCGAGCTGTTCGAGGTGGACAAGCAGCAAATTCCGACGCAGTATCTGGACTATTTTGAATAGAAGCTATCTCAAAATTCTAGCTATCTAGAAAACAAAAGCTTAGTCCACAGATGACACAGATTATCGCAGATAACGGCAAAAATGTTTTTTCTAATCTGCGTCATCTGCGGATAGCATTCTATTAGCGCGTCACGGTAACTTACCTACCGAAAAATCACTTTCACTTCATGGATAACCGGGTTAAAAAAAATGAAGATAAAACAATAAGGAGGTCATCATGTATGCCTTAGCAATCAACGGAAGTCCGCGAAAGGGTGGCAACACTGAATTCATGCTGAAGGAAGTCCTGGCCGAACTGAACGACGCCGGCTGGGAGACGGAGCTTGAAAGGGTCGGCGGCACGGCCATTCGGGGCTGCATCGCCTGTCAGAAATGTTTTGAGAACCAGGACAATGAATGCTCGGTCAAGAAGGACAAATTCAACGCCATCTTTGCCAAGATGCTCAAAGCCGATGCCATGATCCTGGGCTCCCCGACCTATTTTGCCGCCGTGTCGGCAGATTTGAAGGCCCTGGTGGAACGGGCCGGCTACGTCGCCTATGCCAACGGCCACGCCTTTGCCGGCAAAATCGGGGCGGCCGTGGTGGCGGTCCGGCGCGGCGGGGCCACCCATGCCTTCGACACCATCAACCACATGTTCCAGATGTCCCAGATGATCATTCCGGGCTCGACCTACTGGAACATGGGCATTGGTCTGGGCAAGGGCGAAGTCAGCGAAGACCAGGAGGGCATCGCCAACATGCGCCACCTCGGGAAGAGCATCGATTGGCTCGGCAGGGCCATCAAGCCGGTGATGGGAAGCTACCCGAGGGCTTAACCAGATCACAACCGGGCATGAATTCTCGCACCGCATTTCGAGCTGTGAATTATGCTTCCAAAGCGGCAGCGCATAAAGTCAAGCAAAGAGAAAAAAGTTTGATTTTATTATTTCTTTTCTTTTCCGGAAAAGAAAAGGAATCAAAAGAAACCGCCCGTGCCCCGCTTCATCCTGCGCGTCGTCGGTGCGGCCGGAGCACGCGGAAACTCGCCCCGCTTTCAGCGGGGCTCAAACAGTCCGCGCGCTTGTTTCCGTCCGCCCCGCCGATGCTCAGCGCGGGACAAAGGGAAAACCAACCCCCTAAACAAAAAACCATTTTTTAAACTCCCTTTCAAGCAGCTACTTGGAGCCTTTCGCTCTGTGGTAGGAGTCTCACTTCCAGCCTGCTCTTGCCACCCCAATCAGCCAAATTCTCGCGGGTCCGAAGCCAACTCCACGATAAAGGCGCCAACCCACACTTTGCTCACCAGCTTGAGGGGGATTCTGGCCTCGTCCGCGGAGATCCATAAAAAGAGGCGCGGCTCTTTGCTCTTCTTGAACACTCCGCCCGCCTGGCTGACATCCGGCTCGATCAGGAAGGCGGGCCAGGTGCGGCCACCCACCACGATGGTTTCCTTGCGCACCACCCGGGCCTTTATTTGGTAGGTTTTTTTCCCGCTGCTGACCGGCCGGGTCGCCTCCAGCCCTTCCGCCAGGGGCAGGGACCGGGCAAAATAGAGGATGGAGAGCATGTCCAAGGTGCCGTCTTCCAGGGGCACGCGCCGCCGGATCTTCTGCCGTTTGGAATAATTGGCCATGCCGCGATCCCAATCGTAGTCCGTCCGAAAGGCCCGCCGCTTCCACCCCTCCTGCATATCCTTTTCCAGCCTGAACGACCGCGTCAGATCGAGGTCGGTGTAGGCGGCGATATACCCGTCCACCGGATACAAGGCATCCAATGCCGGATAGCTTTTGGCCCGAAAAATAAAATGATATACCGGCTCCCCCTGGATCCGGTTATGGGGCTTCACCTCGAAGCTCACCCGGGCCACCGGCACCTTCTGCCAGCGCACTTCGTAATGGAGCTTTTCCCCTGGCTCAAAGGGCAGGGGGTCGGCCAAACCTGCAACCGATATGAATAGCAGGCTCACGGTTAATCCAACACTTTTGATAAAAGGAGGAAGGGTCATTCTCTCAGGCTCAAAAGCCGTTAATGGGTTTCTTTTTCCAAACAAGACGTCGGGCAAACCATTTAAGTCTACACAGAATCCCCGATCATCCCGTTATCATGCAATTATTTTGACAATCCACTAAAGTTTTGATACAAATCCCACAAGTCTCACCCCAAGTCAGCCGGCACGGCCCCGCAGTACCGCGCAAAGCGGTTGAAAACAGAAAGGCCCACAAAGCTATATGCCTTTCACCAAAATTCAACATCCGGTTAGGCGTCATCTCAAGCCACCGAACCAACTTCATTTGGAAAAGCATTATTTAATAACAATGCCCGTTTTTCATACAGCATTTGGTCGTTTGACGTATCAATGGCAGAGATGATTAGGTGTCAAAAATGGCGCATTATTGAAAAGCATTGGCGAACTTTAGTTAGGCTAACCAGTCACAGGTGCGGGCGCAAAAAGCCGCCTCTCACGGTTCATCGTTTTATCCAACTATGTGCGTATATATCTGACATCCTGTTCCCCAGGGTTCCGGAGAAGATGGCTATGAGGTTCACTTTTCTAAATTTGGTGCTTTTTGGATTTCTATGCTCCGTCGTTATTTTGGGATGTGCTAAGTTTAAACCAATAGTTGTGGCCGAAGACGGTGGTGTGTACCGATTTAATATGGAAAGGCGCGAGGAATTAATAGAAATCGAAGATGGTGCTGCTGGAAAAATACCAACCGATAGTAACGTCATTATAAATTACAATATTAAAAAGTATGAGGATGTGTTTGTCATACGGGGAAGTGCTTCCATACCCGAGGTGCCAGATAGAGCTATTCTCCATATCTCCTTCTATGCTGTTATTGGTGATGAGAACACTGCTCGGATAGAACAAATCAAAGAAAAAATTTATATGCAATCTGAAAGAAAACCGACAGAGTTTGAGTATGTAGTTCGCGCTACTGATCAAGAGGTATATTTTTATATATTGTTTGAGGGTTATGCAAGTTGGGAGGCATATCAAAAAGAGGCAAGCCCTCTTATCTGCTTCACGTCGAGAAACCTATAGTTCAAATAATTTCAAAAAGGGAATTATGAAATGCAATATGAAATTTCAGGTTTCTGGAGAAGGCTCGGCGCATTTTTTATCGACTCGATCATTTTAGGTCTTTTGGGTCTTGTTCTCGGACTGTTCTTTTCCCAGCAATTTGTCGAGTTGGGCGGCTGGGGTCGCGCTATCGGATTTCCAATTGCCGCTCTATATTTTGCCGTATTGAATAGTCGCATCGGCGGAGGACAAACAATCGGAAAAAGGGCCTTTAAAATACAGGTTGTGGATAAAGGCGGTGAACTCCTGAGTTTGCCCAAAAGCACGCTCAGATATTCCATTATCGGCGTTCCCTATTTTCTCAATGGCGCTCTACTGCCGGAATCATTTCTATACCCTGTTGGCTTCTATATTTTGTCGCTGCTGGTATTCGGCTTTGGCCTTTCTATTGTTTATCTGTTCGTTTTTAACCGCAACACGCGCCAGTCGTTGCATGACATCATTACCGGAACTTACGTCGTTCGAAAAAATTCGGAATCCAGCGAGGCTTTAAAACCGATTTGGCCGCTACACTACGCCATTACCGGTGTCCTAATGGTGCTATCCTTACTCGCGCCAATCTTTATGGGCCAGATCATTCAAGGTGAATTTTTCTCAGAGCTCCTCAAAACCAGAGAGCGAATCCAAAATGTACCCCAGGTCGTTAATGCAACCATCCAGGATGGCCAATCAACCTTCAGCGAAATCAGCGGCGAATCCAAAACAACAACCTACCTCAGCGCTCAGGTCGTTATAAACAACCAGAATATAGAAGATGAAGAACTTGCGGCCAGAATCGCCAATGTCATTTTGGAAACCCATAAGGATGCGATCCAGCGAAACCTTATCCAAGTTTCATTGACTTACGGCTATGACATAGGCATCGCTTCAAAATGGACCCGATATCGTTATTCTTTTAGCCCGGAATATTGGTTGGAGAAGAAGGGGCAAGGCATCTAATCTGCAAATTGATGTGGATGAAAATTACACTATGCTTTGTCTGCGGTGCTATGGATCTGGAACTGTTTGATCGAAAGGATTCTTTATGTCCGAAGTTCAACTTAAGAATCAATCTATTGGAGCTGTACACGCTTGGCTAACTTCCTTAGCGATCATCTTCTTTTCACTCTTCGGTGTCATTCTTTCCCTTATAACCATTTATGCGTTGCCTGATCAAACCGTAAGGCCTTCGATTGGCGCTCTATTTTATGGTTGCTGTGCCTGCTTGATTAGCATCTTCCTTTTCTTTAAATGGAAAAAAGAAAGGATGCTCGAGGAGCATTCCCTATCGAATCTACCCGAAGGTAATACAATTCTTTGTGTAAAAGAGACTGTTTCCGATAAAATTATCAAATGGCTTGTTACCATTTATTCCCTATTTTTTGTCTTTTCCGGGATTTCGATATCTCTGATCTGCATTTATGCCCTCCCCGATCATACCGTTCAGCCAAAAGTTTCACTTTGTTTTTATGTCGGCGGGGCCATCGTTCTTGGCAGTTTTATTTTTGTGGTTTGGAAAAATTGGGTTTCCAAAAGATAAAATCAAGCGCTGTCGAATACGACGTGCAAAGCTGGACCTCTTAGCTCAGGTTCCAATTTTTAACAAAGTTGCCACTCGACACCCAAGGAGCCAACCTTGCCCACCAACTACGTGCTCATCGATTTTGAAAACGTCCGCCCGAAAAACCTGGAAGTCCTCTCCCAACATCCGTTCAAGGTGCTTGTTTTTGTGGGAGCCAGCCAGGCCAAAATTCCTTTCGACCTGGCGGAAGCCATGCAGAAGCTGGGCGATGACGCCCGGTACGTCAAAATCAGCGGCAACGGGAACAATGCACTGGATTTTCATATTGCCTTCTACATCGGTCAGCTCTCCCTCCAGGAGCCGGAGGCCTATTTCCACATCATTTCCAAGGACACGGGCTTCGATCCCCTGATCAAACACCTGAAGGGCCGCAAAATTAAAGTGCAGCGGGAGAAGGACCTGGCCGAGATTTCGGTGCTGCGCATGTCCACCGCCAAAAGCAGCAACGAGAAGATCGACGCCATCGTGAAAAACCTGGCCGGCCGGGGCCAGTCCCGCCCGCGCAAGGTCAAGACCCTGGCCAACACCATCAACTCCCTGTTCACCCAGAAACTGCCGGACAACGAACTGATGGCCATCGTCAACACCCTGAAACAGAAAAAATTCATCGTGGTGAACGACGGCAATGTGTCTTACAAGCTGCCGAAAGAATAAGGGGCCGAGGGGGAAAGGGTTCGGGGATTCGAGGGTAATACCTAAAAATTAGAATAAATGGTCCGTATATAGCCCATAAAGCTGCTATACGGTCTATATATGAATCATACGCAACAATAAGGCAGCCTTATTCGACCGAGCAATAGACATTGTTTTTGACAATTAACCGCCCTCACCATACTATTCCCACCAGCCCGAACATTTCATGAAATTTTTTCTACACAATAAAAATTTTATGCAACTATTTAGGGGGATATAAGCTATTCGGGATAGCCTTACCCCATAAAGCCTATTTGATCACCGCACTGTACCGACGCGTGCGGCCAATTTCCGTCAAGGATTCATCCTGAAACGTAAAGGTAAAAACATGAAAAGAATATTCGATGGCAAAAAGACCGGTAAATTGGGCACCAAAACCAATCCGGCGGTCGTGCACGTGCAGACCGAAAAACGGGTAAAAGAGTTGGAGGCCGTCTTCAAGGAAAACGGTTGGGAATACACGATCGATCTGGAACCGGACAAACCCGAGGATATCGCGGCCCTGGAAATATTGCAGAACCCGCCCCAAACGAGGGTGGCCGAAGCCAAAGTGGGCCGCAACGAACCGTGCCCCTGCGGCAGCGGCAAAAAATATAAACGCTGCTGCGGCCAATGATGTGCCGGTGGCCCGGCGAGTAACAAGGGCCGCCGCCCGAGGCTATGTTCATGCGAGGACCGTCAACCATGCTGACGCGCGATGATGCCGTGGAGCTCTTATCCCGGTACGGTGGGGACGCCGGCTGGACCCGGCACTGTCATGCCGTGGCCGAGGCGGCGGCGCGGGTCGGGGATGCGTTGGTGCAAAAACACGCCATCGACTGTGCCTTTCTATGGTCCGGGGCGCTGCTGCATGACATCGGGCGCCACGTCACCCACGATCCCCTGGGCCACGGGGTCGAAGGCTACAAGCTTCTGTCCGCCCTGGGGCATGCACGGGAAGCCCACGTCTGTGCGTCGCACCTTCTTTTCGGCCTCGATGCTGCCGAGGCCTCGCAGGTGGGCCTGCCCGCGCGCGAATTCGTGCCGCGCACCATCGAAGAAAGGCTCGTTCCGCTCGTGGATTATCTCATTGAATATGACCGGCCCACGACCCTGGAGAAGCGGTTCGCGTCCCTGCGCAACCGCAATGGCGGCAACGCCTTCTTTCTGGACCGGCTCGAACGGGCGCAGGCCTGTGCGAAACGATTCATGATGCAGATCGAAGCAGAAATCGGCGCATCCGTGGAAGGCATCGTTGCGGACCAATAGACAGAAGGGCATGGATGTTACGTATTCGGAATTGACCGATTTTGACGCCTGGATCGCACTCGCCCGGGAAGTCGAGCCTTTATTCGGCCCCATGGCGGAGGAAACCGCCTTTCAGGAGGCCTTGCAGCGTGCGATTTCCGGGAAGGCGGCCTTCTGCATTCGCTCTGCCAGGGATGAACACGATGTTGCTCTAAAGGGCGGCATCGTTGTATCCGAAGCCGCGAACGAAATTGCCTGGCTTGCCGTTTCAAAACACTGCCGCAACAGGGGGTACGGGCGAAAATTGTTGGAATTTGCCCTCAACCGGCTGAATCCCCGGGAAAGCATATGGGTGCAGACCTTTGATGCATCCGTTCCTGAAGGCACGGCGGCCCGAAAGCTGTATTTCGACGTTGGCTTTACGGATCACAAAGCGGGCGGATTAAACCTGGCCGGGGTTCCTACCGTCATCATGCGCCTGGCCCCGTAGACATCCATCGGTACGCTGGGGACGACCGAAAACCTCAGCCCCACACGTTAACGTGAAACCGGAATGGACCCCATGCACAAAAAAATCGGCATCATCGGCGGCTTGAGCCCTGAATCGACCGTCAGCTATTACCTGCATATCACCAGAAGCTATGTCGAACGCTTCGGCGACCATGGCTATCCGGAAATCATCATTTACAGCGTTAATCTGGAAAACTATCACCGCTGGCGCCGCCAGGACCGCTGGGATCGGGTTGCCCGGGACCTGATCGCTTCCGCCCGATCGCTTCAAAAGGCCGGGGCGGATTTCGGCCTGATCGCCACCAATACGATGCACAAGGTTTTTGACGAGGTGCAGAACGCGGTGGATATGCCGCTGATTCACCTTATCGACGCCACAGCGGCCCAGGCCACGGCCATGGGGCTGAAAAAACTGGGGCTTCTGGGCACGCACTACACCATGTGCGACGGCTTCTACCAGGACAGGATCGCCCGGAACGGTCTGAACGTGATCGTGCCCCGGCCCGAAGACCAGACCACCATTCATGACGTCATCGTGAACGAACTGATCGAGGGCCGGCTGCTCGATTCGTCCAGGGCGAACTATATCCGCATCATCGACGAGTTGGTCGGCCGCGGCGGTGACGGCATCATCCTTGGATGCACCGAAATCCCCTTGCTGATCAAGCCGGAGGATGCATCGGTCCCCCTGCTGGATACCGCCGTGATCCATGCAGAGGCGGCGCTGGCGTATGCCCTGGGAAATTCATAACCGAAATTCAGCACCCAAAACCATACCAGGAGAGCACTCGAAAAAGAGAACGCTATAGGACCAGCTTTTACTTCTTGGCCGTATTTCAGCTGCCGGCCCTTCTTCTCCCCAGAAGCAGCATCTTCACGTCTCCATTGGCTTTAAAGCTTGCCACCAGAAGGTAGGGGGCCAGCAGCATGATTCCGCCGAACACACCGGCCAGGCCCAGCAGGATCCCGCCGGCTGAGAAATGGTGCCGCCAGGCAAGCCACAAACCGGAAAGCAGCAGGAAGCACAGGAAATCAAAATTAAACTGCCCGGGCCAGGTCAGGGCGGCCATATCGCCAAAGAAGATCGGCAGCAGGTTCATCCCGTGGCGGGAAATCACGATGGCAGTGATGCTGACGATACCGATGATGACGACAACCAAAAAAATCTGAAATGCCTTCATGGTCAAAATCCCTTCAACAAATGTCCTCATGATATAAAACCATTGTCTCCAATTGCCGCCCAGTGTATCCATACAGATAATAAAATCCATTACCTCTGAGGTAAAATTCATGCAAAATCTGGTCAAAACCGTAAAAAACCAGGAATCGATCGGTGATATGTTGCGCTACTGGCGGCAGTTGCGTCGCAAAAGCCAGATGGAACTGGCCCTGGATGTGGATATTTCATCCAGGCACTTGAGTTTTGTAGAAACAGGCAAATCCCGGCCAAGCCACCATCTGGTTTCGAAGCTTGCCCAGGCGCTGCAAATGCCCTTCCGGCATCGCAATGCTTTTTTAATCGCTGCCGGCTATGCACCTGAATTTGAAGAGGAACCTTTTGACGGCCCAGGTATGGAAGTGGTTCGGGAAGCGTTGCGCCGCATGCTGAAACAGCATGCACCCTACCCCGCATTCGTGGTCAATACAGGGTATCGAATCCTCATGACGAATGCGGGCTATGACCGAATGATAGCCTTCTATGCCGGAGATAAAGCCCTTGGGAAATACGATAATGCCATTCGCATCCTGTTTGCTGAAGATGGCTTGCGCCCGTTTGTAAAAGGCTGGCCGACCATCGAACAATTTTTACTTGCCCGCTTGTGGGAAGAGGTGGTTTCGACACAAAACAAGGAATTAATGATGTTGTATCGGGACATTGAACAATTGAAATCCTCTGACGGATCGATGGCAATGGAAATCGACAGCAGCCTTCCTGTTATGAGCCTGACTTTAGAAAAAGGCGGCAGAGCCGCACGCTTCTTTACGACGATCACAACGCTCGGGACCCCGCTTGACCTGACGACTCAGGAACTCCGGATCGAACTGCTTTTTCCCTCCGACGAGGCCACCAAGAAGATGTTTCCGCTCGAAGCGTAAAAAATGCTGCCCCAAAGCAGAGCCGTTTTTATGGTCCTGCCGGTACGCATCATTGCCGTGCCCCCTGCCTTCAGAAGATATCCGATCTTTCATACGGTATAATTCGTGCCGCCATTTTGACTTTTCGATTTGCTTCTGCTAAGTTTCGCTTATCTTCTTCCGAATTTTTGCCGGTCACCTTGCCACGCAATGTGGTTCCAAAGTAAAAACAGATTACCCATCGCCCAAAATATTACACCTAAGAACACTCTTTTTTAGATGTTCTTCCAATAATCCTCTATGAATTGTGAGCCTATGAAAACCATTACCTACAAGCGGTATGAATTCCAGGATGATCCCGAGGAAAGAACTGCGGCATTATCCACCTTCGTCTACGATATCCCTTACCTCGGCGCCTGCGGCATCTTCCCGCCGCGCCACATCTTCAACGCGATCTTAGCGGAGGGCGGCGCCGAAGGCGGCATGGGGCCGGGGGCCACCTGGGCACCGTTCGCCATCACCAAAGAAGAGTATCACCTGCTGGTGGACCAAATCCGCCATCTCGATCCTGCGACCCTCGGCGACAAAGCCCGCTACACCTGCATTCAATTCGAGTTCGATCCGGAGTTCGACCATATCCCGGATTGGGAATCATGGGCGTTTGAAGTTTGCAAAAAGCACCGCGATGCCTACCACGCCAGACGGTCGGGCAGCTGATCCGGACCGGTTGGCACCCCATTGCCAAGTCGCTATTTCAGAAAAATTTTAAACGGTTTTCTGCAAAGCTCCCGTCAACAAGAATTTACCACGAAGAGCACGAAGAAAAACCTGCCAGAGCAGATGAATCCCTTCGTGTCCTTCGTGATCTTCGTGGTCCAAGCTGTTGCATTTAACCAAACGTGGCCTTTTCGGATAACCGCAAAAAATTAAGGGGCCAGGGGCATGGCTTCGTTTTCTTTCGCGGGAAAAAAAATGGAAAAACCGCTATTGATATAACCACCCGGAATCGCTAAAACCAATCCGGAGCCTCCACCATAGGTGAAGGGTTGGGATCACTATCAAATCAGGATTAACCCGAATATTTCATGAAATATCCGAGGGACCAGCATGGTCAGAAACGAAGGCGACCCTTTAAAACGCGTGGTGGTCTGCACCCCCACCCATGAATATGCCCGGGCCGACAACCGGGAAGAACACAATATCGGCCCCCTGGGCAATCCGGAAGACGCCATCCGGCAGCACGATGCCCTGAAACAAACCCTCAGGGCCTTTGGAGCCGACGTCCTGGATGTGCCGGAGATGGAAAGCCACCCCAATTCGGTCTTCACCCGCGATACGGCGATCACCACCCCCCAGGGGTATATCCAAGTCAATTTAGGCCTGAAAACCCGCCAAACCGAGGGGGCCTGGATGGCGCAGGTGCTGGATGCCCAGGGGGAGGCTTGTATCGGCGAAATCACACCGCCGGGGACCGTCGAGGGCGGCGATGTGGTGCTGGCCGGCAAGGTGGCCTTTATCGGTCGTACGGTTCGCACTAACGACGAAGGCATCCGGCAGTTTTCCGACATCATGCGGGCCATGGGCTACGAAATCCGGGTTATCGCCCTGCCGGATACGGTTCTGCACCTGGATAAAGCCTTGATGATGTTGGGCCCCGAGCAGGTATTGTATTGCCGGGATCTGGTCGCCCGGGAAGCCATCGACGGCTTCGAAGGCCTGGCCATTGCCTGCGGCGGCGACACCACCGCCAATATTATCTGCCTGGGCAATGGGCAGGTCATCGTCAACCGCACCAACAACACGGTGAGCGATCTGCTGGACCGCAAAGGTTTCGTGGTTCACGATCTTGATCTGGGGGAATTCGCCAAGGGCATGGGCGGGCCCAACTGCCTGATCATGCCGGTGGATCGCGGCATCTGACCCGACGCGTTTAAAATGCTGAGCAATACGATCCCGCTGATCTGGCTGTTTTTTGCCGCCTCTTTAACCCTGTTAGCCCTATCCAACCTGGTTTCGCGCAGCCATTTGTAATGGCTGTTCTCCGGATAAACCTGAAGCAGAACCCCTGAACAGGAGATTGGCCATGCAAGCGATGATCGAAGTAAAAAGCGTTGGCGCAAATTCCAAACCTCCGCTGCTGTTTGTCCATGGTGCCTGGCACGGCGCCTGGTGCTGGGAACCCCTGATGCGGTATCTGGCGGAGAGGGGATTTACCAGCTACGCGATGGACCTGCCGGGCCACGCCACACGGCAATCCGAAGGCGTTGCCGGCCTGGGGATCATGGACTACGTCGCCGCCGTGGAAGCCGCCTCGGCCGAGATAGCCCTGGCCAGACCCATCCTGATCGGGCACTCCATGGGCGGGCTCATCGTGCAAAAGTTTCTGGAGCGGCATGCGGCTCCGGCGGCATTGCTGATCGCCCCCTGCCCCGCCATGGGCGGCAGCCTCGGCCTGGTGCTCCGGTATGCCTGGCATCAGCCCGTTGCCGGAGTGACGGCCACGTTGGGACGGATGACCGCCATCCGGAACACGGCCATGTGCCGGCGCCTGTTTTTCAACCACTTCCCGCAGGAAAAAATCCAGGCCCATTTCGAACGGCTTAACCTGGAATCGTCCCGGGCCATCCGGCAGATGGTCCTTCCCGGCTTCAAACTCAAGGCGGCCCGGATTACCTCAACCCCCGTGGCCGTGGCCGCGGCAGGACAGGACTATTTTTTTGAATTCAACACCCTGCAAAGCTGGGCGAACGCCTACGGGTACGATTTTTTGCCTTTCCCGGAAGCGGCCCACAACCTGCTCTGCGAGCCGGAAAAATACGACTTCGGCAAGACCGTGGCCGCGTGGCTCGACCGGAAAACCGCGCAAACTTGAGTTGCACTTTCTTTTCGGCCAAGGCCGCTAATAGGCGAACAGGCGCATGATGATGACCGATGCGATCAGCCCCCCGACTTCAATCAAAACGAACATAGGAAAAGGAACTGCCATGCCGCTTGCCCAATTCGCCTTCCCCATTCGCGTGCGTTTCGCCGACACCGACCAGCAGGGCCATGTCTTCTTCGGCAACTATTTCACCTTTATGGACGAAGCCTTCATGGCCTATATCGACGAGCTGGGGTTTTCCTGGGCGCAATTGAGCACCATGGGGCTGGGGATCTACTACGTGGACAGCGGCTGCCAGTTCAGGGGACCATCCTTTTTCGGCGACCGGCTGAACGTGCACGCCGCGATTGCCGAACTGGGCAACAGCAGCCTGACCGCCGAAATGACGATCGTGCGCGCCAGTGACGGCCAGGTCGTGGCCTCCGGCTATATCAAGGGTGTCCTGGTGGACACGGCAACGGAGAAATCCACCCGGATCCCCGATGCCTTGCGCACGGCTGTCAGGACATATCAGGAAGGGTAGCTTGCAAAAATAAGAAGTGTCCGTGGGGCGGCCAGGGGCCCAGGTGTCTGGGGTTCGAGTGAACTGCGGAAACAACAAAGGCCGGAATCCCTAGTCATGGAACCTTCGGCCCTATTCCCGGACCGCCCCCCTTGCCCCTGTCGTTCCTGCAGAAGAACCCGCAAGGGCCACCATGGAAGTCAGGCCCCCGCCGACCGAGCCTTTATCGTCACCAAGCGCGTTCGCCGGCGCTGGGGACCGTCCTCAACCCCCATGCCGATCCTCTGAAGCGTGCCTGTTGACCCCCCCGTCCTGTTCCGGAAACGCCGCCAGCGCGGCCTGGATATCGTCCTTCTTGAAGCCCACAATGGTGGTGCCACCCACCGCAAGGGTTGGAAACGACAGGGTCGGGTTGATGCGACGGAGATGCCGCATGGTATCGTTGCGCTCGGCACCGACCAGCATGTCGACATAGACCGTGCGAAACGGCACACCGCGCTCGGTGAGCCACGCTCTCAGCGCCTTGCAGTGGCTGCAGGTCTGCAGGCCATAAAGGATGATGGCCGGCGCGTCATTTCCGTAGGGTTTTGACATGGTCTCCCACCATCAAATTGCCGATACGGCTGTTGCGGGCCCCTGACGCAGCGGCCCGCAACAGCCGTTTTCGATTGGCGCTCCTGTTCAGGCCCTCGCGTTAGAGGGCGTTCTTGTAGATGCCGATTACATCCTCCAGGGTGGGACAGCGCGGGTTGGTGAGCCCGCAGGCATCCTTCTGGGCGTTCTCGGCCATGATCTTGAGATCCTTCTCTTTGACCCCCAGTCCCTTCAATCCCGCCGGGATACCGACGTCCGCCGACAGGGTCTGGATGGCGTCCAAAGCCACGTCTGCCGCCGCCCGGACGGATAAGCCTTCGATGTTTTCGCCCATGGCCATCGCAATGTCCGCAAAGCGGTCCATCTTGGCGATGAGGTTGTAGCGGCTCACGTGGGGCAGCAGGATTGCATTGCAGACCCCGTGGGGCAGGTCGTAGAAGCCGCCCAGCTGGTGGGCCATGGCATGCACGTGGCCCAGGCTGGCGTTGTTGAAGGCCATGCCGGCCAGGTACTGGGCGTAGCACATCTTGTCCCGGGCTTCCATGTCGTTGCCGTTGGCCACCGCCGCCCTGAGGTACCCCGCCACGAGCTCGATGGCCTTGAGGGCGCAGGCGTCCGTGACCGGCGTGGCAATGGTGGACACATAGGCCTCGACCGCATGGGTGAGGGCATCCATGCCGGTGGCCGCCGTGAGGGCCGGGGGCATGCCGACCATCAGCAGGGGATCGTCGATGGCCACGTTGGGGGTGACACGCCAATCCACGATCGCCATCTTGACCTTGCGGCTGGTGTCCGTGATGATGCAGAAGCGGGTCATTTCGCTGGCCGTGCCGGCGGTGGTGTTGACGGCGATAAACGGCGGCATGGCCTTTTGCGATTGATCCACACCTTCGTAGTCACGGATGTTGCCGCCGTTGGTGGCCACGATGCCGATCCCCTTGCCGCAGTCGTGAGAGCTGCCGCCGCCCAGGGAAATAATGAGATCGCATTTCTTGGACTTGTAAAGGTCGTAGCCCTCATGGACGTTCTTGTCGGTGGGGTTGGGCTGGGTGCCGTCGTAGACAACGGGCTTCACACCGCACTCTTCTTTGATCACAGCGCTTATCTGGTCCGCGATGCCCGCGCCGGTGATGCCTTTGTCCGTGCAGATGAAAGGCTTTTTGCCCCCCAGCACCTTGATCTGGTTGCCGATTTCCTTGTGGGACCCAATCCCCATCAGCGTCACGGTGGGAATGAAAAATCCGAATACTTGTTCTTGAACGGTCATGGCTTACTCCTTTGCTTAAATGATGTGTGGGTTAAAACTTGCGCACTTGCAGTGGCAAATAACGGGCCAGACGCGGCGGAGGGGGATGACAACACGGGCCTTGCAGCGGATATCCTTTTGAAAATTGGACCTAAATCAGTTAACGTAATTGCCAGGCAACGATGACGCGATTACGTTTTCGGAAAACAGGGCCCTCCGCACCCCGCCATGGCGGGGCAGGTTGACCCACCGGCCGAAGGGTTTTCGGGTCGTTTTGACCCATCCAGTATCTATCCCTGCGCTTATCCTTGTAAATCTTGAACACATGTGCTGGCACGAACTTCGCAGAGCTTGTACGTCGGGAGGACCAGACCATGGACGTGCGAAAATTTTCGGTTCCCGAGATTCTGTTCGGTCCCGGCAGCATGAAATATGCCGCCTTGTGCGCCAAGCGCCTGGGGGCTGATCGCGTATTCCTGGTGAGCGATGGGGGTCTTGAAAAGGCCGGGTGGGTCGAACGCCTCCAGTCCATATTGAAGGCCGAACGACTCGAGTGGGTCTATTTCAACAAAATCAGCGCCAACCCCCGGGACCAGCAAGTCAACGAGGGGGTGCGCTGCTATCAAGAGGCCGGCTGCGACGTCGTCATGGCCATTGGCGGCGGCAGCCCCATGGATGCCGCCAAGGGCATCGCCATGGTGGCCAGCAACGGCGGCACTGTTCAGGATTACGAGGGGGCCAACCGCATCCAACATCCCCTGCCGCCCATGGTCTTCCTGCCGTCCACGGCGGGGAGCGGGGCCGACATTTCCCAGTTCGCCATCATCACCGACATGCAGCGCCAGGTGAAGATGTCGATTATCAGCCGCACCCTCGTGCCCAACATTTCGATTATCGACCCCGAGCTGCTGACCACCAAAACCGAAGAGCTCATCGTCGCCTCGGCCATCGACGCGCTGTCGCATGCAGTGGAGGCCTACGTCTCCAGCATTGCCTCGACCCTCACGGAAAACCAATCCCTCAAGGCCATCGACCTGATCATGAAATATCTTCCCATGGCCCTCGAGGGGCGTCGCATGGCGGCCCTTGACAATTTGTCCAGCGCCTGCACGTGTGCGGCCATGGCCTTCAGCAATGCCAGCCTCGGGCTGGACCATGCCCTGGCCCACTCCCTGGGCGGCAAGCTGGATCTGGCCCACGGCCTTATTCACCCCATCCTGCTGCCGGCCGTCATGCGGTTCAACCTGCCGGTATGTGTGGACAAGATGGCCGATATCGGTGAAATTGTACTGGGGCAGCGCACCGGCGACGCCGAAGCCACGGCGCAAGCCGGCATTGCGCGCCTTGAAGCGTTCTTTGCGGATCTGAATATTTCCACCCGGCTGCGGGACATCGTGAGGGATGACGCTGTGCTGCCGCCGATATGCAAGATGGCGACCCAGGACGCCTGTCTGCTGACAAACCCCAGGGAAGCCACGGTGGACGACATGGTCGACCTCTGCAAAACGTGTTGGTAGATATGAAACCGAAACCGCGTATCGAAGATCTAATCGGGTTGGGACACACCAAGCTGGGCTTTTTCAAAGAAGTCCAGGTCAAAATGGGCGAGCTGCGCGCGTCCAACCGTGAGCTGCAGCGCGAACAGCGGCATGTCCAGACCATCCTCGACGGGATCACGGACATCGTGGCCGTTATATCCCCCGACTACCGCATCCGGTCGGTCAACCACAGTTTTTTCGATCTCTATCAAAAACGATCAGCGGTAAAAGGCTATTGCTACACGGTCTTCCGCGACCGTTCGGAACCCTGTGAAGAGTGTCCGCTGCGGGACGCCCTGGCCACCAACCAGGTCTGTCGGCAGAACGCCATCTTCGGCGTCGACGGTCGCAACCGCCACTTTGCCATCACCGCTTCGCCACTGCGCGACGCCGACGGGCAGCTCAGCGAGATCCTGGTCGTCAAACGGGATGTGACGCTGGAAAAAGAATTCCAGGCCCAATACTACCACGCCGAAAAGATGGCCACCATCGGACTGCTGGCCGCCGGCGTGGCCCACGAAATCAACAACCCGCTCACTTCCATTCAGGGTTTCGCCGAAGGCCTCCAGCGGCGTATGGCCAAACTGGCCGAGGCGCTGAACGACGACGGCCTGCGCAGGGACTTCGAGGAGTACCTCGATATCATCCGCACGGAGTGCCAGCGCTGCAGCGGCATTGTCCAAAGCCTGCTGACCTTCAGCCCCCGCACGACCGCCGAGTTGAGCCCGATCCGTTTAACCCCCCTGATTCGCAACGTCCTGCGCCTCCTCCACCACAAGCTCAAACAGTACCCGGACGACCTTATCGATCTGCAGTTGGCCTCTGAGCTGCCGACCATCAAAGGCAACGCGGCGGAACTCGAACAGGTGATTCTGAATCTGGTGCTCAATGCCCTGGCTGCCGTTACGCCGGAAGGCCGCATCACGATACGCACCCGCGGCCGTCATAACGGGGGGGTTGCGCTGGAAGTGGCGGACAACGGGTGCGGTATCCCGCCCGATCACCTGCCCAAGCTTTTCGAGCCTTTCTTCACGACCAAACCGGTGGGCCAGGGCATCGGTATCGGGCTGTCCACTTGCTATCACATCATCCAGGCCCACGGGGGTGAAATCAACGTGGACAGCCTCCCGGGGCAAGGCTCCCGGTTCACGGTTCGGCTGCCGGCGGCCAAAGGAATCCAGCCATGACTCCGGCCATGGAAACCATGCACGTCCTCGTGGTGGACGACGAACCCAACATTCGCCGCCTCGTGGAAAAGGAACTCGGCAACCAACGGCGCCGCATCACGACCGTCGGCACGGTAAGCGAAGCTCGGACCCTGTTCAAGCAGGAGACGTTCGATCTGGCCCTTCTCGACATGCGGCTGCCCGACGGCTCCGGGCTGGATCTGCTCATCGATTTCCAGGAGTTGGCCCCCGAAGCCCAGGTCATCATCATCACGGGTTTCGGGGACGTGGACAACGCCGTCCGGGCCATGAAGATGGGGGCCTACGACTACATCACCAAACCCTTTGACCTGGACCGCCTGGCCCTCGTCATGGAAAAAGCCTTTCAGCGAACCTGCCTGCAGCGGGAAAACCGCCTGCTGCGCCATACCCAGGCTGAACAGGGCTCCCCGAAGCTGGTGGGGCAGTCGGACGCACTGGAAAACGTGCGCTTCCTGATCCGCAAGGTGGCGCCCGCCCGTGTTCCGGTCCTCCTGACGGGGGAGAGCGGCACCGGCAAGAACGTGGTGGCCCAGCTCATCCATGAATTGAGCGACCGCAGTGCACGGCCCCTGATGGTTAAGAACTGCGGGACCTTCCAGAAAGACCTCCTGCGCAGCGAACTGTTCGGCTACCGCAAGGGAGCCTTCACCGGGGCCACCGAATCCTACGAGGGACTCCTCTCCTTCGCCCACAAAGGGACCCTGTTTCTGGACGAGATCGGGGAGCTGCCCATCGAGGTACAGAGTGCGCTGCTACGGGTCATTGAAAACCAGACCTTTCGCCGGGTGGGCGAAAAAAACGAGCAGAAGGTGAATGTACGCTTTATATTCGCCACCAATCGGGATCTCCACGAGGAAGTGGAGGCGGGCCGCTTCAGCGAAGCCATGTATCACCGGCTCAACGTGTTCAACATCCCCCTGCCCCCCTTGCGCAACCGCAAAGAGGACATCCCGGCCCTGATCGAGTCCTTTATCGGGCGCCTTCGGCCGGGTGACCGCATGGTGCGCATCTCGGACCGGACCATGCAATGCCTCATGGCCTATGACTGGCCCGGCAACGTGCGGGAATTGCAGAACGTTCTGGAGAGGGGCCTCATTCTGTCCGAAGGCGACGTTATCACGGAGCGCGCCCTGCCCCTGGAACTGACCGGCGGCGGGGTCATGGCCGGCATCGACCAGCCCTTCCTGCCCCTTAGGGAAGTGGAACGCCAGCACATCCTGGCGGTGCTGCAATACGTCGGGGGAAGCCGGACCCGTGCTGCGGATATCCTGGGCATCGGGCGTAAAACCCTCTACCGCAAGCTCCAGGCCCTGTCGGACAGCTGATCCCGGGCCCCTTTCAGATGCCCCGGCGTTCCAGCCGCCGTTGACCGATGGCCATGGGCACGACGGCAGCGGCCAGACACAGCAGGACCGCCAGCAGGCCGCTGGTCCAGGTGCGCAGGAACCAGTGGGGCGGCAGGGGGCGGCCGCGGAGCTCGGACAGGAAATAGTGGTAGACCGGACCGGCCTCCAGGGCCAGCACGGCGCCGATAAAGGCCGTGCTCAACACCATAAAGAGCAGGCCGTCAAACCCGGTGACGGCCTGGGCCGGGTTTTCGGTCCGGAAATTGGGATTCAGGGCGCCCATGCCGATGCCCAGGGCCACGATGCCGGGCACCATGCCGAAGACGGTCAGCACGGAAAGTCCCATCATGACCGGGGTCACGTTGAGCAGGAGGTTGGTGATCACGATCAGTCCTTCGGTCAGGATCAAAAGAGGCAGAAAATAAATGCCGAACTTGATCCACAGGAAAGACCGGATGGAAATGGGGGCGGTCTTGATGACCCAGAAGGCTTCCCGTTCACTGCATACGGCCGGGAAGGCAAAGCGGGCCGTGACGGCCGTGAGGACGAACAGGGCCAGGCCCATATTCAGGAAAGCCAGCAGGTTCTGCAGGTAGACGGTGGGCAGGGGCGACTTCTCCAGGGGCAGCACCTTGAAATTGTAGACATAGATCACCACCAGGGCCATGATCAGGAAAATCTGGGACCACTGGGTCTGGTCCCGCCAGAAAGTCTTCAGCTCCTTGTCCAGCAGGGCCCGCAGGGGGCCGGTAAACCGGCTGTGCCGCCGGGTCGTCCCGGCCGGCCGCCGGCGGAACTTGCGGCCGGCCGCCTGGGTGCGGGAGTACCCCCGGAAATAGAGACGATCGGCCAGCCCGACGGCGAGGAACAGGAAGAAGCCCGTGCCGCTCCACAATAGCGCTATATCCAGCAGCCCCCGGTGTGGTTCGGGGGCCAGGGCGGCCTGCAGGGCCGCGTAGGCCCAGGTGGAGGGCAGCCAGGGCGGAGAGGGCGTCTGCAGCGACGCCACATAGGTCAGCACACTGTCGAAGACCTCCGGGTCCACCAGCTGTTCGGGCCGGGCCATGCGAATGGCCAGGTAGACGGCCACGAAGGCCAGCAGCCCCAGCAGGACAAAGATATTCTTCATGCGGTTGGCCGGAATGATGATCACCACCACCAGCACCAGCAGGCTGCTGACCGTGGCCGCCAGGAGGGCAAACGGCACCAGGACGGCGACAAGCACCAGCCCGAATATCAAGCCCTGTTCGAAGACCATGCCGTAGGCCAGGAATACCGGCAGGGTAAAAGCCAGCACCATCCATGAGCCGTCGAAGCTGATTTCCATCCAGCGCGCCAAAAAAATGCGATGGGCCGGCACGGGCAGGGCATGCACCAGGGGCAGATCGCGGGCCAGGTAGAGTTTCGACAGGGCCGTCAGGATGTCGCTGAACACCAGCAGGGCCAGGGAAGTGACCATCAGCATGTTGAGCAGCTTGTAGTTGAGCAGGGTGCCGATTTCTTCGATGGTGCTGAAATGGGTCAGCACCCGCAGGCTGACCAGGAAAATGCCGATCCAGAGCGCGCCGGCCACCGCGGTCATCACGGCCAGGCGCACGTAGGAGCGGGCCGCCGTATTCGGGCGGCGATGCACGACGGGCCACAGGCGCGGCTTGATAAGATCGAAAACACTGCTCATGCGGCCGCGCCCTGCCCGGGGTTGTCCGCCGGGGACTGGGTCAGGTTGATGAAAACGGCCTCCAGGTCCGGGGCGCCGCCGGCAATATCCCGACGCAAATCGTCAAGGGTGCCTTCCGCGATCAGGCGCCCCCGGTGGATGATGCCGATGCGGTCGCAGATGTCTTCGGCCACGGCCAGGGTGTGGGTGGACATGAACACCGTAACGCCCCTGGCAGCCAGGTCGCGGAAGAGGTTTTTGACCATCCGGATGGCCACCGGGTCCAGCCCCACCATGGGCTCGTCCACCACGAGCACCTCCGGATCGTGCAGCAGGGCCGCGCACATGATCAGGCGCTGCTTCATGCCGTGGGAATAGGATTCGATCAGCTCCTCCCCCCAGTCGGCCAGGGCGAACATCTTCAACAGGGAAACCGCCTGGGTGCGAAAGTCTGCCGCCGGAACACCGTACACATCCGCCGTGAACTGCAGAAACTCCATGCCGGTAAGCTTTTCGTAGAGATAAGGGCGGTCGGGGATAAACCCGATGCGCTGCTTGGCCGTCACCGGATCGCGGGCCATGTCGATCCCGGCAACCTGCACCGTGCCGGCCGTGGGGGCCATGATGCCGCCGATAATCTTGATGGTGGTGGTCTTGCCGGCCCCGTTGGGTCCGATGAAACCGAAGATCTCTCCGGACGGGACGGAAAGGTTGAGCCCGTGCAGGGCTTTGTGGCTGCCGTAAGTTTTGACGATGTCGTGCAGTTCGATCATAAGTTGGGTTTCCGCTTTAGATATGTCGATTTGATACCCCGAATAAGCTTGATAGTCCCGTAAAGAGTGTTTTATCTGTCACTCCATATCCAATATGCTGATCTGCAGCTTCCCCAGCAGGGGAAGGATATCGAGCTGTTCATGGGCGCTGCCCCGGGCAAAGCGGATGTGGGTGACATCGGCCGGGATCTGGTCGAAAAGGGCATCCACGGTAATCCAGCGGCCGATATAAACCCGGTTCCAGGCATGGTAGAAAAAACGGCCTTCATGATAAACCAGGCCGGCTTCCACCTGGGCCGGATAGCCGGCCGCACGGGCCAGGGCGGCCAGTAAAACAGCGTGTTCGTTGCAGTCCCCCATGCGGTTGTCGAGGGTGTTGAGCGCATCGGGCAGGGAAAGCACCGGACGTTTCTCGATGTTGGCCTGCATCCAGCCAACCAACTGATGCAGGTTGGCCAGGGGAGTGGCCTCCGGGTCCACCAGCCGTGCGGCCAGGGCCTGGATTTTGGGGTGATCCGAGGTCACAAAGGTGGACGGGGCCAGGAGATCACGGATATCGGGCGGCATGTCGTCCCGGGCCACGGCCCCCGGCAGGTCGTCCACATCTTCCCGGGTCAATGTCAGCCGGTTGCCGGACAGCTGCTGCCGTCCCTCCCCCAGCAGACGGTAGCGTCCCGGATCGATCCCGCCCAGCCGGAGGGTAAGCCGCTTGAGACCGGCCGGGTCCGGCAGGCGGCGATCGGGCACGATGGCGGCCACGCGGGTCAGATCGCCGGCGGCGCTCACCGGCAAACCGGATAGGGCTTCTTCCCGGCTCACCCGCACCTGACGAATGCCCAGCAGGCCCTTCTCCATCAGGAGTTCACCATCCTCATCCAGCCAGGCATCCTGGGAAACCCCCTTGAAGCTCAGGGAAACCTTGAGCGCGTCCACTTCGTTCTCCCCCATCTGCAAGGTTTCACGGCCCCTCAGGACCAGGGTGATGGTTTCCTGAGCCATGGTGGACGGGTCAAAAATGGGGAACACCCGTTGTTCACCCGGTGCCAGGCCGGCCTGGACAGCGGCCGCCAAAATCCCCGCGGGAAGATAAGGCGGCGCCTTCAGGGGAAGTCGCATCCGGCGCTCACTGTCGCCGGACTGAATCCGGACGACCAGATGATCGTCTTCCACCTGGCCGCTGGCATTGAACGTAAAGCGCCCCGAACGCATGGCAAAGGCGAAGCGGGACAGGGTTAAATCCGGATTGAGCCACCCCCGGGAATCCAGGGTCAGATCCTGCACCAAACCCATGGTGTTGATGCGCATGGCCACGCGCTCGGTTAAGCGATAGCCGTCTTCCTCAGGTTCCATACGACTGTGGGTGGTCCCGATTTTACGGTCGCCCTGGAAAATATTCATCCAGCGCTCCCCGGTTGTCGGCGGCTGGCCCGCGCGCAGGGCCACCTCCGCCGCCGGGCGCTTCGAAAAGGGGAAGACGCCTGTGCGCACCAACAGCAGGGCACTGAAAAACAGGGCGCACACCAGGCCGCCCAGCATGAACATTTTGTTGTGTTGCAGGCGCATCCCATCAAACCTGGAAAAAGGATTGTATCCGCCCGGGACCCTCCCGGACGCCCGCGGATTGAACTAACATGGTAAGAGATGACGCTTAAATCGTCAACCAAAGCCACCCGGTGAAAGAGAGGCGCCAATTGTAATCTGGCCAATGATATGGTATGAGTCCCCCGCCTGAGCATGTCGGAACCGATCGATCGGTTCACTGCCGTGCGCAGGGCCTGTTTTGCCAAGGATGTCAGGCATCCCTGGCAACCGCCGGCCACCGCCGCTTCGTCACCCGGGGCACAACGCTCCACCACGGACCTGTTCACCCGACGCCGACAGCCATATCCGGAGATTATCGACACCGGGCCTCCGACCGTATAGAAGTTGGCGTGGGCAATCTCGCATCGGACCGGCTATCCCGAAAATTTCACCCTACGGGCGCGTGAAATATCCGGGCAAGTGACAAGAAAAACAGATCAAGTGGAGGGCAACCGGGCAAAATGGCACAAGATCCTTTTGATACCCTATTCACCGCGGATCGCCTGGCAGGCCTTTTTCCCGCCGAACGAGCGGATCGCTTTTTCGAAGCGCTCTTCGGCGATGCCGGCGAAGGGTCGTTCGATATCCGTCTGGACTACCAGGGGGTCCAGGAAAATCAGTTAAGATTCGTTTTTAAGCTCACGCAGCGGCCGGGCAAATGCCTGTCCTGCAGCCGAACCTATGGTCTGCCCCATGTTTTCAGCCGGCATCCCGTCATCGATGTGGCCGGTCTTGTGGATGGCATCGCGCTTCTGCTGGACAGCACCTACCGCTGCGGGGCATGGGAGATGGGCCGCACCCTTGAAATCGACCGCGGCACCCATGTCATACCGCTGACGATCGACATCGATCCGGCCCCCTGATCCACCGCCGGCTTGCCGGTGCCCGTTGTTGGGCCCACCGTTGGCATACACCTGCATTGCAAGCCGTCTGCCCATCGTATGAGGTGCGTACCATGACCGCACGGCAATGCTTCCGGCTGAAAAACCGCATGCTCGTGGCGAACATCAGCGCCAACCTGGTGGCCGCCGTGGTGATTACCAACCTGGTGGCCCCCCTTGAGCTTCTGGCCGCCACCCAAGCCCAGGTCTTCCTGATCCAGGCGATTTCAACCCCCATCCTGTTTCTTATAGGGTTCATCGGTCTGGTGGGGTACGAACTGCCCATGCGCCGCTATCTGACGCAATGCCGCGCTGACGGGAGGCGGCTCCGCGAGGTGCCCCAGCAGGTCCTGCGACGACTGTTGAACGAGCCCTTTTACGCCATGGCGCTGGATCTTTTCATCTGGATTCTGGCGGCGGTGTTCTGGTCTTCCTATTTCAGGTATATGGGCGAGCCCGACCACATCGTCAAACGGGCGTTTCTGATCAACCTGCATATCGGCCTGATTACCATTGTGGTCGCCTTTTTTCTCCTGGAGCACATTTTCCAGAAAAAACTGGCCCTCTTCTTCTTCCCGAAGGGCCGGATCTACGAAGTTCCCGGGACGATCCGCGTCAACATCCGGGTGCGCCTGGCAGCCTTCCTGTTCGCCTGCAATTTGATTCCGTTTTTTGCCACGATTCAGGTCTATTTCGGACTGACGGCGGCGGAAGAGGACCCGGCGGTTGTATTGGAGCGCCTGGGAAATGCCCTGGTCACCAATTCGCTTGTTTTCATGGGCGTGGGACTTTGGCTCTGGATTTTGGTGAGCACCAATCTTTCCCATCCCTTCAGGGCCATTATCCGAACCCTCTCCCGGGCCCGGGAGGGCGATTTCGACGGCCGGGTGCCGGTAACCTCCAACGATGAACTCGGTTATACCGGCGATGTGATCAACCAGATGACCGCCGGCCTCAAAGAACGGGAAAAAATGCGCCTGGCCATGATCCTGGCCCGGGAAGTCCAGCAAAATCTCCTGCCCCCCGGGGACCCGGCGGCCGAGGGTCTCGACATCGCCGGGATCAGTATCTACTGTGACGAAACCGGCGGCGACTACTATGATTTCATTCATTACAACACCGGCGCGGCCGAAGGGATGCCCCTGGCCGTGGTGGTGGGGGACGTTTCGGGTCACGGTGTGTCGGCCGCCCTCCTGATGGCGATCGCCCGCTCCCTGTTGCGCCAGCGGTTATCGCTGCCGGGAGACCTGGCCGCGGTTTTAAACGATGTCAACAGCCAGCTCGCCCAGGATATCGGGATCTCCGGCCAGTTCATGACCCTCCTGTGCCTGGCGGTCAATGGGTCCGCCGGAGAAATCGTCTGGGTACGGGCCGGCCATGATCCGGCGATCCTGTACGACCCCGCGCATGACCATTTTGAGCCATTGGCAGGCCCTGGCATCGCCCTGGGCGTGGATGGCGCTTCCCGTTTCACAGTCCAGCGCCGCAGCCATCTGGCGGAGGGCAGCATCATCCTCATGGGGACGGACGGCGTCTGGGAAGCCTGCAATCCCCAGGGTGAAATGTTCGGCAAGGAAAGGGTCCGGGCACTGTTGAAAGACCATGCGGAGGAACCCTCCGGGATGATTCGTGATCGCCTGGTGGACCGCCTGCAGGCCTTTTGCGGCCGGTCGGACCTGGAAGACGATATCACCCTGGTGGTCGTTAAAATGGACCGAACAAGGACGGCCCGCGGATCCACGGATGACCCACACGCATATGAAAAAGCGTCAAGCTGAAAGGTTTTTTAAATGAAGGAACTGCTGCGCAGCTACCCGGTGACCATCGAAATCCCGATGGCCTGGGGCGAAATGGACGCATTTCAACACTTGAACAACGTGGTCTATTTCCGCTATTTCGAGAGTGCCCGCATCGCTTATTTCGAAGCCCTCGGGATCATGGACGTTATGGCAACCACCGGCGTGGGGCCCATCCTGGCGGAGACCCGATGCCGCTACCGGATTCCCCTTACGTTTCCGGATACCATGACGGTGGGGGCCCGCGTCAGCACACTGGCGCCGGAGGGCTTTCTGATGCAATATGCCGTGGCCAGCCGCCACCACGGCAAAATCGCCGCCGAAGGCGACGGCCGTATCGTCACCATCGACTATGCCGCCGGGGGTAAAGTCCCCGTACCCGCAGATGTGCGTGAGCGCATCCGGGACCTGGAAGGGGACCGGCTCACGGTGGATTGAAAGGAAGGTGTTCTCTTGTCCGATGACGTATCAACAAGCGTGATGGCCTCATTCGACCCGTTCAACGATCGCCCATCACGCACTGTACGCAACACCCTCGCCAAAATGCTGGAAAGCTGTCTGGAACGCCGGGAAGTATTCTCGGAAGAGCCAACCGATCTGCTGCATCGCTTTCCCCAATCGCCCTATGTTGCGTACATAAAAGACCGTGTGGAGCGCTACCGGGCCGCCACCACCAGCATGCGCTCAACTGAGGATTCCCCTATGAACCAGTCGGCCATTCTCTGGCGCCACGGGTTATACTTTGAAGCGCATGAAATCCTGGAGCCGTATTGGCTGGCCACCGATGGTGATGAGCGCGAGGCATTGAAGGGACTGATCCAGGGCATCGGTGTATTTGTCCATCGGGAGGCCGGCCAGGCCAACGCGGCCCAAAAACTGGCCCGCAAGGCCATTGAACGGCTGAACCGCTATGGCGAGGCCCTCCGTGACCAGAATGAGATGGATATCCCGGGACTGGTGACCCAGCTGTCGCGTTGGCTTGAAGCGGCGGAAAATAATCGTTCATAGTCCTATCAGGTCCTCCCGGCGGTGTTGGCTGGCCCCGTGCCCTGACCTCCGGCCGATAGAAAGCGCCCTATGACGGAAAAAAACCAACAGCGCCAGCGCATCGCGGCCGGCATCGTATCATTGGTGGTGGGGGCGGGCCTCATGGCCGTCAAATTCTATGTATACCGCCTGACCGGATCTTCGGCGGTGCTCTCCGATGCCCTGGAATCCATCATCAATGTGGTGGCGAGCAGTTTTGCCATTGTCAGCATTGTGCTTTCGGCCATTCCCCCGGACAAGGATCACCCCTACGGCCACGGTAAAATCGAGTTTTTTTCCGCGGGATTTGAAGGGGCTCTTATTGTCCTGGCCGCCCTGGGCATCTTCCGGGTGGGACTGGGTCATATCCTGGCGCCGCACCCCCTCCCCGAGCTGGAAACAGGCTTGCTTTTGATGGTGGCCGCCAGCGCCGCCAACCTTTTGTTGGGCCTCGGCCTGGTGCGGGTCGGCCGCCGAACGCGGTCGATCGCCCTGGAAGCGGACGGCCGCCACGTGCTCACCGATGTTTACACTTCGGTGGGGGTCGTGGCCGGTCTGGTGCTGGTGCGGCTGACCGATTGGTATTGGATGGACGGCCTGGTGGCCTGCCTGGTGGGGCTGCACATCCTTGGTACCGGCGCCCGGTTGATCCGTTCGTCCTACAAAGGGCTCATGGATGCCGCCGACCCCGCCGTGTTGAGCCAGATCGCCGATGTGATCAACGCGCACCGCCGTCCCGCCTGGATCGACATCCACAAACTGCGGGCCTGGAACGCCGGTGCCCGTATCCATATCGACCTGCACCTGATCCTGCCCCGGGAAATGCCGCTGGAAGCGGCCCATCAGGAAGCGGACGACCTGGAGCAATTCATCCTGGCGGAAGTGCCCGGAGCGGAAAGCGTACTGGTTCACATGGACCCCTGCCAGGAAGAGAACTGCCCGATCTGCGGCAGCAGCGATTGCGAACACCGGAAACACGCCTACCGCAAGACGCCGCCATGGTCCACCACCACCATGACGGCCACGGCCTTTCATCTGCCGGAGGGATGACAGGCCATCAAAATCAAATACGGATGTAGGGTAATGGATGCCAATGCGATATGACATCAAAGCACCCCATTAAAATCTTACCAGGAGAACTGCATCATGAAACAGGTGAAATGGATCGTTATTGCCGCTGCGTTTTTCACCCTCTGGGTAGCCTCCAATGCGGCCGGCGGCTGGACCGACGTGCTCGACAAGGCCGTGGAAACCCTTAGCGGAGACAACACGCAACTTGAAAACACTGATATCATCAACGGCCTCAAGGAAGCCCTCGAAATCGGTACAAACGAGGCGGTTCAGCTGGCCGGCCGGGAAGACGGCTATTTCGATCATCCCACGATCAAAATCCCTCTGCCGGAAACCATTGCCAACGTGGAAACGGTTATGCGGGCGGCCGGCATGGGCGATCAGCTGGATGCCTTCGTGCTGAGCATGAACCGTGCCGCCGAACAGGCGGCCCCCGAAGCCCAGTCCATTTTCTGGAACGCTATCAAGCAGATGGAATTCGATGATGCCAAGCGCATTCTGGACGGCAGGGAAAACGAGGCGACCTTGTATTTCCAGGACAAAACCACCGATGAGCTGACGGCCGTTTTCAAACCCCTGGTGCACCAGGCCATGGAGAACGTGGGTGTCACCCAGCAATACCAGACGCTACAGACCGGGGCCGAAGCCATACCGTTTCTCTCGGAATGGCTGGTGGATCTGGATGACTACGTGACCTCCCAGGCGTTGGAAGGGCTCTTCTTCCTGGTCGCGGAGGAGGAAGCCAAAATCCGCCAGGATCCGGCAGCCCGGGCAACCGAACTGCTCCAGAAGGTGTTCGCAGATCAATGATGCCCGTGGGTTGTCAGTCCTTCCGCATAGCGGGAGGTCTCAGGTCGCCCCTCCTCGAAGGGGGTTTTAAAAGGGGTTTTGAGCCTTTGGTTTTGGTATTCCCATTGTCCCGCGCCGAGCATCGGCGGGGCGGACGGATTAAAGCGCGCGGACTGTCTGAACCCGCCGTAGCCCAAGCGAAGGCGGGTGAGTTTCCGCGTGCTCCGGCCGCTTTAACCGGTCGATGCAGCAAGCATCATGCTGCCAGACAAGGCATCCATCTAAGCGAGGCGCGCAGCAATCGCCAGATTGTGAGCACCCAAGCGAGATGGATAACGCCGTATGGCGGCATGAGGCGACGCTTCATCGGCCGGTTGGACGATGCGCAGGGTTTAGCGGGGCACGGGCGTGCTCTTTTGCTTCGTTTTCTGTCACGGGACAGAAAATGAAGAAACCCGTTCATAAAAACCCGCCCCTGAACTCAGGCCAGAAGCGGGTCGGTGGTCCAATACAAAACGCCCTGCCGATTCGATCTGCAGGGCGTTTACTTTAGGATGGAAGCAATTATTTCTTGTCTTCTTTGACCTCTTCAAAGTCCGCATCGACCACATCATCGTCCTGGGGACCGCTCGCGGCGTCCTGCTCGGGACCACCTGCGGCACCGGCAGCACCATCCTGGGAGGCCTGCTGGTACATGGCTTCCGCCAGTTTGTGGGAGGCCTGGGTCAGGGCTTCGCTGAGGCGTTTAATCTCTTCCGGATCCTCGCCTTCCATGGCCTTGCGCAGGGGCTCGATGGCCTCCTCGGCCTGTTTCTTGGTGGCTTCGTCGACCTTGTCGCCCAAATCCTTGATGGATTTTTCAGTGGAATAAATCAAGGCATCGGCCTGGTTGCGGGCTTCCACCAGTTCTTTTTTCTTCTTGTCTTCATCGGCATGCATCTCGGCTTCTTTGATGGCCGAGTCGATTTCTTCCTGGGAAAGGCCGCTGGAAGCCGTGATCTTGATGGACTGCTCTTTGTTGGTGGCCAGATCCTTGGCGGAGACACTGACGATGCCGTTGGCATCGATGTCAAAGGTCACCTCGATCTGGGGAACACCACGCGGTGCCGGGGGGATGCCCACGAGTTCGAATCGGCCCAGGGTCTTGTTGCCGCTGGCCATTTCCCGTTCGCCCTGCAGCACATGGATGGAGACGGCCGGCTGGCTATCGGCGGCCGTACTGAAAATCTGGCTCTTGCGGGTGGGAATGGTGGTGTTTTTATCAATCAGCTTGGTCATGACCGCGCCAAGGGTCTCGATGCCCAGGGAAAGCGGGGTCACGTCAAGAAGCAGCACATCTTTGACATCGCCCTGCAATACACCGCCCTGGATGGCGGCGCCAAGGGCCACCACTTCGTCCGGGTTGACCCCCTTGTGGGGTTCCCTGCCGAAAATGGCTTTGACCCGATCCTGGACCGCCGGCATGCGGGTCATACCCCCCACGAGAATAACCTCGTTGATATCGCCGTTGGACAAACCGGCATCCTTCATGGCTGTCCGGCAAGGCCCTTCCAGATTGTCCAGCAGGTCCGCCACCAAAGCTTCCAGTTTGGCCCGGGTGAGCTTGATGTTCATGTGTTTCGGACCGCTGGCGTCCGCCGTGATAAACGGCAGGTTGACCTCGGTTTCCATGGAGGTGGACAATTCCATTTTGGCCTTTTCAGCGGCTTCCTTGAGACGCTGAAGCGCCATTTTGTCCTGGCGAACATCGATGCCCTGGTCTTTCTTGAACTCGTCGGCCAGGAATTCGATGACCCGCAGGTCGAAATCTTCGCCACCCAGGTGGGTGTCGCCATTGGTGGCCTTGACTTCAAAAACGCCTTCGCCAATCTCCAGAATGGAGACATCGAACGTGCCGCCGCCCAGATCGAAAACCGCAATCTTTTCTTCCGCCTTTTTGTCCAGCCCGTAGGCCAGCGAGGCCGCGGTCGGTTCGTTGATGATCCGCTGCACGTTCAGACCGGCAATCTTGCCGGCATCCTTGGTGGCCTGGCGCTGGCTGTCATTGAAATAGGCCGGCACGGTGATGACGGCGTCGGTAACAGCTTCACCCAGATATTCCTCGGCCGTTTTTTTGATGTTGGCCAGGATGAACGAGGAAATCTCCGCCGGACTGTACTTGGTGCCTTTTAAATTGATGCGTACGTCGCCGTTGCCGGCTTTTTCAATTTTATAGGGCAGGATGCCGATGTCCTGCTGCACCTCCGGGGAGTCGAATTTGCGGCCGATGAGGCGTTTGACACCGAACACGGTATTCTCAGGGTTGGTGATGGCCTGGCGTTTGGCGATCTGGCCCACAAGCCGCTCATCGCTGTCGCTTACGGCTACCGTGGATGGTGTGGTGCGACCACCTTCCGGGTTGGTAATGACCTTGGCATCCCCACCCTCCATGACAGCCACGCACGAATTGGTGGTGCCGAGATCAATTCCGATAATTTTACCCATTTCGTCTATCCTCCTTGAAGATCGAGTAGCATTCTATGCCTGAATCGTTTTGAGTTCGTCGTCTGTGATATATGTTTTTTCGAAGTTAAGCGCTTTCGGTGGAAACGACAACCATGGCCGGTCGCAGCAGGCGTTCACGCAGCATATAGCCTTTTTGGAATTCTTTGAGTACGGTGTTGGCGGGAACCGTGTCGCTGGGCTCCTGCATGACCGCCTCGTGAATCGAAGGGTCAAACGGCTTATCCAGCGCTTCAATCGGTTTCACCCCAAACTGGTCAAAAATTTTGAGAAGCTCAGTGAGGGTCATGTCGACACCTTCCACAAGGCCTTCGGATTTGCCGTTTTCTCCGGATGACGCCAGGGCGCGCTCAAGGTTGTCGACGACACCAAGCAGTTCCCGGAGAAGGGACTGGTTGGCGTATTTGCGCAGATCACTGACCTCGCGCTCCTTGCGTTTGCGAAAATTGTCCAGCTCCGCGGCGGCCCGCAGAAAACGTTCGTGGTTTTCCTGGGCCTGTTTTTCAGCCGCTTCAAGTTTTTCTTCAATTGTCGCGGGTGCGGCGCTTTCTTCCGCCGCTTCTTCCTGGTCATCGATGGGTGCGGTGGCTGGGGATTTGACGTCCTTGGAATCTGAGGAAGGCGGCGTTGCGTCCGCGTCCGGGTGGTCGGTTTCGGTCACGCCTGCCGTCGTCTCTTTCTCGGTCATAACTCCGCTGGTTCTCCTTGCCCTGTGCCCCGTTGCAGTCCGCTGGGGAATATGTTGCTTGAACAAAATTCGGGCAGCCCTAAACAATCACCGCTTCCGGATCCCGGAAGCGGTCGTTTGTTGCCCGGACGTAAACATCGCATAAAAAATAAGACGCCATGTTTCGATGTCAAGACGATAAGTCTGCGGTTAACGGGGGTTTATGCCATTCAAAGATGGCATGAGGGGATGGATGAAACAGCGTCCCGCCGGGATGGCAAGGGGCTTGCAAAAATGGGCTGCCAACACCGGGAAGGCCGGAAATCCCGCGACACAGCCAGCCTTACTTATCGCTGCTTCCTTCCGGATCTGACGAGGTTCGTAAGCGTCTGTTGCGCGGGGTCCGGCCATAAAGTGTCGGTGCCCGGCCGGAATGACCCCGAAGGGCGATTCCGAATGATGTGATCGGCAGTATCGACAAATCGCAGGCGATTTGCAAGCAAAAAAGCCGCTTCCGGTCTGTCAAATAATCTTGACCGGGATCTGCTTTGTCAATACGGATAGGCCAAGAAGCGTTTCAGGCTTCTGACGCATGCATCAGGAACCCGTCTGCCAACCGCATCTTGTGTATCACAGGGTTGTACCCTATTAATATAAGGTCCGTCCCACAGAAAGAAAGAGGCTGCCGCCCCATGACAATTCCGCCCACGCCATCATCCGACCCTCTGGTCCGATCGGTCGATCAAACCATGACGACCCATACCATGCTGCAACCGGACGACCGGGTGCTGGTGGGGTTGTCCGGCGGGCCCGATTCCACAGCCCTTTTGCTCTGTCTTCACGGCTTGACGGAAACCAGGAATTTTTCCCTGGGTGCGGCCCACCTGAATCATGGTCTGCGGGGCGACCGGGCCGCCGCAGATGCCCGCTGCGCCGCCGATCTGGCCGCGAAGCTGGGCATTCCCTTCGTTGTCGAGCACCAGTCGGTGACCGTCTATCAAAAAGACCATCGAACAAGCCCTGAAGAGGCCGCGCGCGAGGTGCGCTACCGATTCTTGCTGCGGGCCGCCACAGAGGGTGGGTTCAACCGGATTGCGCTGGGCCACCAGCGTGATGATGACGCCGAACTGATGCTGATGCGGTTCCTGCGCGGCAGCGGCCCGCTGGGCCTGGCCGGGATTCCGCCCATCCGCTCCACAGCCGAAAAGCAAATCCGCATTATTCGCCCCCTCATTCGCTCATCCCGCGCCGAGATTCTGGCTTTTTTGGAACGCTGCGGGGAAAGGGGCGTGGAAGACGAAAGCAACACCGACGCCCGCTTTCTCCGCAATCGCATTCGGCACCAACTGCTGCCGCTGCTGACCGAACACTATAATCCCGCCCTGGTCGAGGGACTAAGCCGGATGGCGCATTTGATGCGCGATGAAGAGGATTGGCTGGCCGGCGTTACCGCCCGGGCCTGCGATGCTGCCGCGTTAGAGGATCTCGGATCCATACAGGTAATCGATCGCCGCAAGCTGGCCGCCTATCATCCGGCGCTGCAGCGGCGCGTATTGCGGGCTGCGGTGCAGCGCTGCAAGGGCGACCTGCGGCGGGTCGGTTTCGCCCCCCTTGAAAGCGCCCGCACACTGGCCGTAAAAGGCCCCGACCAGGGCGCCTGCCATTTGCCCGATGGGGTATGCGTCCGGGGGCAGGGCCCCCGGCTCACCATCCAGCGACTTGCCCACCGGCGGGGGCAGGGCCGCCCCTGCCGGCCGACACGGCCTGAAGCCCGATTCGAATACACCATCCCATCACCCGGGCGTTTTGACATCCACGAAGCCGGGATAGCGTTGGATTTTTCGCTGCTGCCATCGGCGCCCCCGGTGAAGGCCGGCCAACCTGGACAGCCAACCGCCTTATTTGATATGGATAAGCTGCGTTTTCCTTTACGGGTCCGCAATTTTCGCCCCGGCGACCGACTGGCGCCCCTGGGGTTGAACGGTACGCAGAAAGTCAAAAAAATTTTTATCGACCGCAAAATCGACCGGGAAAAAAGGCTTCATTATCCCCTGTTGCTCAGCGGTGACCAGATCATCTGGATTGTTGGTGTGCGCCAAAGCGCCATTGCCCAAATCGAACCCGCAACAAAACGCTGGCTGAAAGTCGAAGCCGTGGGTTGCCTATCCGGGCAAGATGGTTATTTTTAGTCGATTTAAAGCGTTAGCAACTCTTTTAGGAGGAGGACATATCTTTTGAATCCATTCTATAAAAACCTGTCGCTCTGGATTGTGATTACGCTGATGTTCGTGATGCTGTACCAGATTTTCAGTGAACAGCGTCTTGCGGAAACGCCGGTCAGCTATTCGGAATTCCTGGCCATGGTAGCCGACGAGCGTGTGGATGAAGTGGTTATTCAGGGCCAGGAATTGACGGTCAAGGACGACAAAGGGGATCGGTTCAAGGTTTACGCCCCGGATGACCCGGACCTGATTTCCACCCTGCGAAGCAAGGGCATCCATATCGGTGCCAAGCCGCCGGCCGAATCCCCCTGGTACATGTCGGTCCTGGTGAGCTGGTTTCCGATGCTCATTCTCATCGGGGTGTGGATCTTCTTCATGCGGCAAATGCAATCCGGCGGCGGCAAAGCCATGAGTTTCGGCAAAAGCCGGGCGCGGCTGCTTTCCGACCAGTCGGCCAAGGTCACCTTTGAAGACGTGGCCGGCATCGACGAAGCCAAGGAGGAGCTTGGCGAAATAGTGGATTTCCTGCGTGATCCCAAAAAATTCACCCGCCTGGGGGGGCGTATTCCCAAGGGTGTTTTGCTGATGGGGCCTCCCGGAACCGGTAAAACACTGCTGGCCCGGGCCATTGCCGGAGAGGCGGGTGTGCCGTTCTTTTCCATCAGCGGCTCGGACTTCGTGGAAATGTTCGTGGGTGTGGGTGCCAGCCGGGTCCGGGACCTTTTCGTTCAAGGCAAAAAAAACGCACCCTGCATTATTTTTATCGATGAAATCGATGCTGTGGGACGGCACCGGGGTGCCGGACTGGGCGGCGGCCACGACGAACGGGAACAGACCCTGAACCAGCTGCTGGTGGAAATGGATGGGTTCGAATCCAATGAAGGTGTCATTTTGATATCCGCGACCAACCGCCCCGATGTTCTCGACCCGGCCCTGTTGCGGCCCGGCCGTTTCGACCGCCAGGTGGTCGTGTCCCTGCCGGACATCAAGGGCCGCGAGAAAATACTGCGGGTCCACATGAAGAAAACGCCTATCGGACCCGACGTCGAGCCTGTCATCCTGGCCAAAGGCACACCGGGTTTCTCCGGTGCGGACCTGGAAAACCTGGTCAACGAAGCCGCCCTGCTGGCTGCCAAGCAGGACAAAGAGCGGGTCGGCATGATGGATTTCGAGGAGGCCAAGGACAAGGTCTACATGGGCCTGGAACGCAAATCCAAGGTGATCTCGGAGGAAGACAAGAAAACCACGGCTTACCACGAGGCCGGCCACGCCCTTGTAGCCCGCTTCCTGCCCTTCACGGATGCGGTCAACAAGGTGACCATCATTCCGCGCGGCCGTGCCGCCGGGGTCACCTGGTTTTTACCCGAGGAACGCGATTTCAAGTACAAAGACCAGTTGCAGAGCGAACTTTCCGTGGCGTATGGCGGCCGGGTGGCCGAAGAGCTGATTTTTGACCGGATCAGCACCGGCGCGGCGGGCGACATCAAACAGGCCACCGATCTTGCGGAGCGCATGGTGCGCTCGTGGGGGATGAGTGACCTGGGCCCGCTGTCCTATGCCAAGGGCGAAGAACATATTTTCATTGGCCGCGAAATCGCTCAGCACCGGGATTTTTCGGAAGAAACCGCCCGCCGTATCGACGATGAAATCGCCAAATTCATTAAAAACGCCTATGAAAAGGCCCAAACCGTCCTGAAGGACAATATCGACATTCTCCACCGCCTCTCCGAAGTTCTGCTGGAAAAAGAAACCGTTCTGGGTGACGAACTCGATCGCCTCATCCTGGAGATGCGGCCCGGATTCGAGTTCCCTTCCAAGCATGACCATATCTCCACCATAGAACCCGAGGCCAATGAAGCGCCGGATGACAGCCAGGCTGATAAAACATCCGGGGATGAAGCGGAGCCACCGGAAGCGCCGCCGGAAGATGCCGCCGACCATAAGGAAAGCGGCAACCCATGAAGCACTATACCCTGGCGTGGGGCGGACATCGGCTGGAACTGGGGCCGCGAACCCTGGTGATGGGCATCGTCAATGTAACCCCGGATTCCTTTTCGGACGGGGGGCGTTTTATGAGCCGGGACGATGCCATCGATCAGGGTATGCGTCTCATGGACGAAGGCGCGGACATTCTCGATATCGGCGGCGAATCCACTCGCCCCTTTTCCGATCCGGTATCGACGGAGGAGGAGCTGCGACGGGTCATTCCCGTGATCGAGGCCCTGTCCCGCAATGGATCGGTGCCGATCTCCATCGATACCACCAAAGCGGAAGTGGCCCGGCAGGCCCTGGAAGCAGGCGCTTCGATCATCAACGATATCAGCTCTCTGCGGGTCGATCCGGCCATGGCGGAAGTGGCGGCGGGCCACGATGTGCCCATTATCCTCATGCACATGCTGGGAACGCCTAAAACCATGCAGGTCGATCCAGCGTACGACGACGTGGTGGCCGAAGTCACTGCTTTTTTACGTCAGGCCGCGGCCCAGGCCGTCCAGGCCGGAATCCCGGCCGACCACATCATCGTCGATCCCGGCATCGGATTCGGCAAAACCTTTGATCACAACCTGGAATTGATGGGGCGCTTGGACGCCCTCCATGAACTGGGTTGCCCCATCCTGGTGGGATCTTCCCGCAAAGCCTTCATTCGCCACCTGCTCAAGCCGGCGGATAAAAAAGATATCCCGGCGAATGTACCGGACGTGGCCACCGGCACCCAGGCCACTGTGGCCGCGGCCGCTTTGCAGGGCGTCCATATCGTCCGGGTGCACGAAGTGGCCGACACCCGCACAACCCTCAGCATCATCGATGCCATTCGCAATGCCGGAGCCACGGCACAGGAACTCACCCGGGGAACGGAATAAATCCATGATCTTTGTTATCGACGTGGGCAATACGAACACGGTGCTGGGCATTTATGACGGGACAACCCTGCTGCAGGACTGGCGGGTGCGCACCGTGCAGAGCGGTACGGAAGACGAATTCAACGTCCTGGTGACCAATCTGCTGAATCTGAGCCAGATCAATACCCGGGACATTCGGAAAACCGTTATTTCCTGCGTTGTGCCGCCCATGGTAACCATCCTGGAATCCTTCTGCCGCAAATACCTGGGCCATGCGCCCCAATGGGTCGATCCCCGCAACTGTGCCCACATGCCGATTCTTTACCACAACCCCGCCGAAGTCGGGGCCGACCGGATCGTGAATGCCGTAGGGGCCTACAACCGGCATCGCTCCAGCCTTATCATCATCGATTTCGGCACGGCCACGACCTTTGATGCCATATCTGAAGCGGGTGAATATCTGGGAGGGGCCATCAGTCCCGGCATTCACATTGCCTCCGAAGCCCTCTTTCAAAAAGCATCCAAACTGCCCCGGGTGGATCTTTTCCGCCCCCCCGAAGTGGTCATCGGCAAAGACACGGCCGGATCGATTCAGGCCGGAATTATCTTCGGCTATGCTGGTTTGGTGGACGGTATGGTCCGGCGTATGGCCGATGAAATGGGCGGCGCACCGAAAGTAATCGCCACCGGTGGCCTGGCGCCGCTGATGAAAAATGTGGCGGCATCCATCGAAGAGGTCGACAACACCCTTACGCTTGAAGGGCTGCGAATCATCAGCAATTCCATCTGAGACAGGGCCTAGCCGTCCAGCCACGTTCCATTTTAAAGACCGCCCCGGCCGCGAAACCGCAGTGCCCTTTTACGGCGCTCGCCCCCCCCCTTGTTGGCGGCACACGCCTGGAGAAAGGTTCGAAGGATGCCAAATCGATGCGCGTGGGTGACGGATGATCCGCGCTACATTGCCTATCACGACGAGGAATGGGGCGTTCCCCTGCACGACGATCAGCGCCTGTTTGAATTTCTTGTGCTGGAAGGTGCCCAGGCCGGATTGAGCTGGTTGACGATCCTGAAGAAGCGCTCCAATTACCGCCTTGCTCTGGATGGCTTCGATCCTGCCCGGGTGGCCCGCTACGACCAGGCCCGTATGCGCAAACTAATGCAAAATCCGGGAATTGTCCGCAACCGGCAAAAACTGGAGGCTGCCGTCACCAATGCCCAGGCCTTCCTGGCGGTGCAGGAAGCCTACGGTTCGTTTGATCGCTATATCTGGCAGTTCGTGGACGGCCGCCCCCGGCAAAACCGTTGGCGCTCCATCGCCGAAGTGCCGGCCGCCACTCCGATCTCGGAAGCCATGAGCAGTGATCTCAAAAAACGGGGGTTCAAATTTGTCGGCCCGGTGATTTGCTATGCCTTGATGCAGGCCGTGGGCCTTGTGAACGACCACACGGTGGACTGTTTCCGGCATGCCGAAGTCGGCCGGCTGGCCGGCTGACGGTATGCGCCCCCATCGCCCGCCCTGCCCCGTTAAGCGTCCGGCCATACCCGATCCGCGCTTTCACGCAAATAGCCGATAAACCCTCTGATACTGTTGTAAAGGAAACCGTCTTCCCGATTTTTTTCCGCAGCGGTCATGGCGGAATAAGCTTCCAGGCGGGCATCATTTTGCAGCAACCGGTCAAAACAGGCCTGGACCAAAGCGTCCCCTTCAAAGTGCGGCAAGGTCCGGCCGATGACATCTTCCCAGAGTTGCAGTTGCCGTCGATGGGATTTTAGCAGCGCCCCTGCTCCGGCAAAAAGACCGAAATGGCTGTAAGCAATTTTGGCCGGCGCCCGGGCGATCAAACGGTCGATACTGGCACGGGTCACATCCAGGTAAAAGCGGGGCGGGGTGGCCGGACGCAGATACGGTCTCCCGCTGTCAGTGGCCAGGCAGACCCCGCCGGCCTCCCCGGCAAAAAGAAGGTCGTCCAGCAGATAACTGACATGATGGGGCGAGTGGCCGGGGGTCGGAATGGTGCCAAGGCGCGGATCGTCGAGATCGGTCGTCGCCATCACGCGGTCGGGGGCCACAGCCTGAATGGCGCCATAGGCTTCGGCCGTAGGGCCCAGGGCTTTCAGGGAACCCTGCCACAGCCGGTCCGGCTGGATCAGATGCGGCAGTCCTTTCGGATGGCCAACCACCCGCGCCCGGGGAAAAGCCGCCGATACGGCGCCAATACCGCCGGCATGATCGATATGGATATGGGTCAGGAGCAGGTAATCCAGATGGCGGACCCTGATTTTCTCAAGCGCTTTCAGGAGGGCGGAACAGGTGGCGGTCGGACCGACGTCCACCAGAAACGCTGGCGAACCGGTGTAAAGCCACACCCCGATGAAGTGCTTGAATCCCGGCAGCGGCGGTGAAAGACCGATGAGGTAGAGTTTTTCTTCAACCTGCCAGATGGTGCCTGAATCCATATTTCAGCCGTAGTAATCGGCTTCGATACGCCGGATTTCTTCCTTGATGGCCTGCCGTTCTTCTTCGGTCAGATCTTCTTTATTGAGGCGAGCCTGCAGGCCGATCAAAATCATTTCCGTCCGGTAGTCCTGGCAGCCATAAGCGGATTGGGAGGACATTAAAAACCCCGCGCAAGTTTGGCGGTATCTTTGTAGGCCCGGTAGAAAATGTCGTTTTCGGTAATCGCGGCGCTGAGGATTTTGCCGAAATCGTTTATATTTTTAGCATTGATGATCATATTGACGCTTTTGTTCAACGCCATCATATGGTCCATGGTGCGATAGCGCGTCGTGATCAGGCAGACGAAAATGGCGCGCCGGGAAGCCATGGCCAGGCGTTCCAGGAAGAGCAGCACCCCATTGGTTTCCGGATTTTTGGTATCGAAAGATTCGTTGACCACCACGACGTTGTAGCTGTGGTAGCGCATTTTTTTCAGCGCTTCACGGGTGGAGCTGACTGTGGTCAAATGATATTCCATCAATTCGAGCACCGAAGATACTTTTTCCCGCATCGCCGGATCCGGTTCGCAAATCAGGGCCGTCAGAGCGTCCTCCTCGACGAAATCGAAGGGCTTATCCGCCGCGTCATAGCGCTCGGCACCGGCTTTGTCCCCGGCATCCTCCGACAGATCGGTTTCCTGAGCCGCAATCGTGATTTTGCTTTTGCACTTGGGGCAGGCCGCGCGGATGCTTTTACCAGCCGGTATCTTGTCGTCCGGCACATTGAATCGGGCCTGGCAGGACTCACAAACGACCTCCATGATTTGTCTCCTCTATCCCTTGCGACATGACCGCCACCGGTGCTCCCCGGGGCGGTGCCGTGACGCCGGTCGTTATGTCAACGCCGGGTGGTTTTACGGTACTGATGGTCGATTTCGAGCCGGTCGATATCGGTGGTGGACTCTCCCCGGGCGGCTTTGACCATGTCAATGCCCCGTCCGGCAATACCTTTCCGTGAGGCGTAGGCCATGGCCGTTTCCTGGGAAATCAGACCCTGCTCATATAACTGCACGATAAAATCATCGAAAGTGGACATGCCGAAGGCCGCCCCCTGCTGAATGATTTCGTAAAACGTTTTGCCCTCGGATTCACCGTTCAGAATACTGTCCTTGACCCGGATGTTGGAGCGCATCACTTCGAACGCGGCCACGCGCCCTCCCCCGATTTTGGGAAGCAAACGCTGGCCCACGATCCAGCGAATGGTATCCGCCAGACGGATGCGAATCTGATTCTCTTCTTCCGTGGAAAACATACCCAGAATACGATTGATGGTTTGCCCGGCGTCAACCGTGTGCAGCGTCGAGAAAACCAAATGCCCCGTTTCGGCTGCGCTGAGGCCGATTTCCACGGTTTCCCGGTCGCGCATTTCCCCCACCAGAATAACCTTGGGTGCCTGGCGCAGGGCGGCGCGCAGGCCGCTGGCATAGCTGTCGAAATCCAGACCGAGTTCACGCTGGTTAAACGTACTTTGCTTGTGGGGGTGGAGATATTCCACCGGATCTTCCAGGGTCACCACGTGGACGGACAAATCGTCATTGATTTTATCCAGAATGGCGGCCAGCGAGGTCGTTTTACCGGATCCGGTGGCCCCCGTGAACAGCACAATACCGTTTTTCTCCGTGGCGATGTCGTAAAAGGACTCCGGCAGGTTCATGCTCTGGATGGTCGGCACCTTGGATTCGAGCTTCCGGAGCACGATCGAGTAGTTGCCGGTCTGGGAGAAGATATTGACGCGGAAACGGGCTTTACCCGGCAGGCTGTGAGATAAATCGCAGGACCCATGTTCCAGTAAATCGCGGGTCAGCCGGCGATCGCCGTTAATCAGATTCAGGGCCATGACCTCCGTTTGGAAGGGCGTCAGTTCTTTGATGGGGGGACGCATCTCCACCGGCAGCAAAACGCCGGCGCTTTCCACCTGGGGCGGTTTGCCCACCGTGAGATTGAGATCCGACACATTTTTATGGGAGTCCAGCATTCGGGTAAGAATGTGATCGATTTCGTTTTTTCGCATGCGATAACCCTTTCCTCAACGAAGGACGATGCCGGCTGACGACAGGATTCCGGGCTAAGCCTCGGTAAAATCAGCCGGCGGGTTCTGCAGCAGCGGCCGGAAGCGCCCTTTGTCGTTGGCTTTCATGTAGGCCTCGTCGGCGCTGATCATGCCCCGGTTCAACAGATCCATGATGGCGTCATCCAAAAGAATCATACCGTACTTCTTGCCGGTTTGAATCATGGACGGAATCTGATGGGTTTTCCCCTCGCGAATCAGGTTGCGTACGGCCGCCGTGGCGATCAGGATTTCCAGGGCCACGCAACGCCCCTTGATATCGATGCGCTTGAAAAGCACCTGGGCCACGATGGCCCGCAGGCCGTCCGAAAGGGTGGAACGAATCTGGGCCTGCTGGTCGTGGGGAAAGACTTCGATAATTCGGTCAACGGTTTTTGGTGCACTGGGCGTATGCAGGGTGGCAAATACCAGGTGACCCGTCGAAGCCGCTTCGATCGCCAAAGACATGGTTTCCAGATCGCGCATTTCCCCGACCAGAATGATGTCCGGGTCTTCACGCAAGGCTCCCCGCAGGGCCGCGGAAAAGGTCTTGGTATGCAGCCCCACTTCCCGGTGGTTGACAATACAGGATTGGCTTTGGTGGACGAACTCGATGGGATCTTCGATAGTGATGATGTGATCCTTGCGGGTCCGGTTGGACTCGTCCACGATGGCCGCCAGGGTGGTCGATTTACCCGAACCCGTCGGTCCCGTGACGAGAACCAGCCCCCGGGGCAGCGATGCCAACTTGGGAACCACCGGCGGCAACCCAAGCTGCTCGCAAGTCATGATCGTATCGGGAATTTCACGAAAGACGGCCGCCACACCGTTTTTCTGCATGAAAAAATTACAACGGTAGCGGGCCAGTCCGGGGATTTCATAACCGAAATCGATATCTCCGGTTTCTTCAAACACCTTGATCTTGTCTTCCGGTGTGATCTCGTAAAGCATGCCCCGCAGATCGTCGCTGTTCAGGCGCTTGTACTTGATACGCTCGATTTCCCCGCGAATGCGCAGGGCCGGTTGCTGGCCCGAGGCTAAATGAAGGTCCGAAGCTCCCTGTTCGTTGAGAAGTTTGAAAAAGGCATCGATTTTGGCCATGCATTTCTCCTGTATGGGGTCAAACGGGGATTCAGTCCGGCGGATCGGGCGAGGTTCGTTTCCAAGGCGATTCGCGTTTTATGAATACCGGTTTCCAACGGCCGCAGCCGTCAGGTTGCGCTGCTGCTCAATATCGCCACTTTATCATCATTGTTATCGGCCACCTGCATACTTTCTTGACTGATTTTGAGCAGTTTGGCGTGGGCTTCGATAACGGCGCTGATTTCCACCTCGATCTGGACCCGCTGGCGGCGCAATTCGGTAATATCTTCCTGGAGGTGGTTCAATCGATTCTGGGCATGATGAATGATCTTGTCCGCTTTGATCTCGGCTTCCGCGACAATCAGCTCGGCCTGCTTTTCGGCGTTCGCCTTCATGTTTTCAAGTACTTTCTGGGAATGGATCATCGCGCGCTTGAAGGTTTCTTCCCGTTTCTTCAACCCCTGGCCTTCCCGTCGCAGGCGTAGAATTTCTTCTTTTAGCGCTTCGTTGTCGCGTTGAAGTTGTTCGAACGTGTTGGCCATCTGTTCAAGAAAAAGATCGACCTCGCGCACATCGAAACCGCGAAAACGCATCATGAATTGCTGCTGCTGAATATCCAGAGGCGTAAGTTTCATGACAACCTCCCTTGCCATCCCTATCGATAGGGTATCGGGTGCGACAGGTGGACCAGATAATTGACCACAAAGTTCTGGAGAAAAATAATGAGAAGCAAAACGATAATGGGGGAGAAATCAATCCCGCTGAAACTGACCGGCAGCCGGCGGCGGATTTGCGACAAAACCGGTTCGGTAACATTGTAGATGAAACGCACGATGGGATTGTAGGGGTCCGGGCTGACCCATGAGAGGACCGCACGGGCAATGATGACCCACATGTACAGCGTCAATATGAGGTTCAAAACGGTGGCCAGGGCACCGAGAAAATAGCGAAGCATATCCATATGTGTCTAATCCTTATCCTTATGCGTATAGCCTGACGGCTGCGGGTCAGTCTGCGAAAAATCGAAAAATAGGGGCCACGTTCCCGATTCGCATCCCCATTCAAACCGGACGGGATCACCCATAACCATGCCATAACTTCATAAAGTTTGACGAATATTGTCGATAAGTCAAGGGTTTTCGTTGCTGGCAACGGCTGCCACCCTGGGATGCGAATGGCGGTTAAGCTCCGGTTTATGGGGGCCATGACTTGAAACCGAGCATGATCCGATGTAGCATTTTACAACGGTTGGGTTCCGGAAATATGACGCTTGCGGTACAACGATCACCGGACCGCCAACCGGCTGACACAGTTTGTCACTGTTTTTGACAAAATATGTCAGGCGGCCGGCATCCCGTCTAAAGAGAAACCAGCCTACCATTCTGATATGACAACCAATTCGAAAATTGTGTCTCCCGGCATGTATTTTGCTGAAGTTTTGGCCACAGTCGTTGGCTCTTCGGTTATGCCGTCCGAGACACTCCTGGATGGCAATTTGATCATCACCCGGAGCAGACGGGAGCACCGTCGCCAGAGCATCAAACGCCGTTGCAACCGAAAGGGCCTCAATGCTTGATGAAACCATAACATATCCGGCGGCTTTTGGAGCCGGGCTACTGTCTTTTTTTTCGCCATGTATACTACCGTTGATACCCGCCTATTTTACGTTCATCTCCGGTTACTCGCTGGAGGAGTTGACCGCCAGTCGGCTCGGCCGTGTCCGCCGGAAGGTAATTGTGGCCACCATGGCCTTCGGGCTGGGATTTTCCCTGATTTTCATCCTGCTGGGAGCTTCGGCCTCTTTTCTCGGGAGTGTCGTGGCCCGTTACCAGCAGATCATCAGGGTCGCCGGCGGGCTTGTCATCATCATCTTCGGGCTCCATTTGACCGGGTTATTCCGTCTGTCATTTCTCGAGGTGGAAAAACGGGTCCAAATGCGCGAAAAGCCGACCCATATCCTGGGTACCGTGCTGGTGGGTATGGCTTTCGGGGCCGGCTGGAGCCCCTGCATCGGGCCCATGCTGGGATCCATCCTCATTCTGGCGGGCAGCGAGGAATCGATAAGCGAAGGCATCGGCCTGCTCACAGCTTACTCCGCCGGTCTCTGGATACCGTTTTTGCTGATGTCCGTTTTCATCAACCTGATGCTTGTTTTTCTGAAAAAAGCCCGACGGGTAATATATTTTGTCAACATAGCGGCCGGCACGCTGCTGATCGGACTGGGATTGGCCCTGGTCTTTGATCGCTTTGGCGTCATCTGGTCGCTGATCGGGTCGGCGGCCGGCTGAAAACAACGTTCCGCCCCAGCGGAAAAATCTTATAGTCGAGGTATGACCCATGAAAAAATCACTATTCTTAATTCCTTTGTTGATCATTGTGTTCTGTCTTTCAGGCAGCGTCGTCCTGGCGGGAAAAAAGGGGCAGAAGGCCGATCGTATCAACTGGTACAATTACAAGCAGGGGATGTCCTTGGCGCAAAAAGAGAACAAGCGGGTTTATCTGCATTTCTACACGGACTGGTGCAGCTACTGCAAAGAAATGGAACAAAAAACGTTTCGCAATCGTTCCGTTATTAATCTTCTCAACAAGGATTTCGTCGCCATCCGCGTAAACACCAATAAAAACGCCAAGGTGGCAGGCAAGTACAATATCCGACCGGTACCGGACAATTGGTTTTTATCGGCCAACGGGAAAAAGCTGCGCAACTTCCTGGGATATTACGAGGCGGATCAGTTCGTGACCGTACTGCGCTACGTCAACGACAATCTTTAGGCCAGAAGATATCGGCGGGTTGCTCGGTTCAGCCGGGTGACCCGCGGTTCTCCGGAGCCTGATCAGCGCGACAAGCTATCCAGATAACGGCGCATCAGGCGAACCAGGATGGCGCCGATAACCCCCAGCCCCAGGATGACCAGAAGCAGGGGCACCCAGGCATAGGCGGTAAACGCCTCCGTACCAAGGGCTTCATCGATACCGGCACCTCCGAAGATCACGACGGCTGTCAGAAAGCCGATCAAAACCCAGCACACCCGGCTGGAATCATACCAGGGGATAATGGCTTGACGAAAAACAGGGCTTTTATCCTGACGCATGGAGATACGACCCGCCTTGACGTATGCAACGCGCGGCATTATGGGTTTAGGGTGAGTCCGTTTGGAACGGTAGTACATTCGTACTGTATTTACCCACTGTCATAAAACCCATTTAAATGCAAGCCGCGGAGTACCTCGCCTATGAAAGCCACCGTGCGGACGGGCCTGTCAAAAACCGTTTGGATTGTTGCCGGCCTGTTAATATTAATGCCTTACAGCTGTACAACCATGCCGACCCAATTGACCGTTACCGACACGGGTAAAACCTATCCGGCCGAAACCATTATCTCCGCTCGCACCGGTCAGCCGATTGCCTTCGATGCCCTCGTGGAAGATCTGGCCGGGGTTCAGGTTGTCTATGTCGGGGAAACCCATACCAACCGGGATCACCATCTTGTACAGGCCCGTCTGATCGAGGCGCTTTATCAGAAACACCAGCGCCTTACGGTCGGCATGGAAATGTTTGATCCGCGCTATGACCCCATACTGGCCCGTTGGAGCGCAGGCGAACTGGATCGCGAAACGTTTATTCAAAAAACCCATTGGTATGCCCGCGGCACCGGATGGGGCTTCCCCTTCGATCTTTACGCCCCGATTTTCGAAATGGTTCAGGAAAAGCGCTTAGGCCTGGTGGGATTGAATTATCCCTCCTGGATCCGTTCCAAAATCAGTACCAGCGGCATCGAAAATCTTTTGCCCGATGAACGCAGTCTGCTGGCTGACGAAATCGACACCGGCAACACGGAGCACCGCGCCTATGTCGAAGAGGTGTTTAACCAGCACGCACACGGCCGGGCGAAATCTTTCGACTATTTTTATGAAGTCCAGTGCGCCTGGGAAGATACCATGGCCGAAGCCGTTGCCCGAAACCTCTCGGCCGGCCCCATGGTCGTCGTCATCGGAAACGGCCATATCCAATATAAGTATGGCGTTCCCGACCGGGCCTACCGCCGCAGCCAAGCCCCTTTCCGAACGGTCTACCTGGCCGCGGTGGGATCGGAAGTGGACCTGGATTTGGCGGACTATATCTGGGTAACCCCTTGATGAGCCGCATTTTTTTGATTGGGTGACCACTTTAATAGTCACAATATGAAGTGATTTTGGCTTGACACGCTACAATATATTGTGCAATACCCCCTCCAGTCGGTTGTACTGACCATTTCTTGTCCGAAGCTTTCCCTAAATCGGTAACATCTTTTTGTTAGGCTGCGGGCTGTGGCGTCTTGGCCGTTGCTCGCGTGTTGTGGCACGTTCTCACCGCAACTCCCGGCGCAATTCCCTTTATACCGATTCCGGAAAGTCGCACCAATGTCTTCTCTCAACCAGCGGGGCTCATGAACATGTTCGATACCATTCAGAAACGGGACGGCCGAATCCTCGAATTTGATTCCTCTCACATTACAGGCGCCATTACCAAAGCCGGAGAAGCCACCGGCGAATTCGGCCCGAGGGAGGCACGCAAACTTACCCTCCGGGTGCTGACCCTGGCCCATGAGCTGCGCCTGGGGCCCCAACCCACCGTCGAAGACATCCAGGATATTGTCGAACGGGTGCTGCTGGACTCCCCCTTCTACCGCTCCGCCAAGGCCTACATCCTCTATCGTGAACAGCATGCCCAACTTCGGCAGATGGCGACCAAGGCCAATGTCGACCTGGTCGAGCACTATATTCGCAAACTGGACTGGAAGGTGAAGGAAAACAGCAACATGTCCTACTCCCTCCAGGGCCTCAACAATTATATTTCTTCGGATGTAACCAGCGAGTACTGGCTCAACCGCATTTATCCCCCCGAAATACGCCAGGCCCATCGCGATGGTGACATGCATGTCCACGACCTCAGCCTGCTGTCCGTCTATTGCGTGGGCTGGGATCTGAAAGACCTGCTGCTGCAGGGTTTCCGCGGGGTGGCGGGCAAGGTCGAAAGCGCACCGCCCAAACATCTGCGCTCGGCCCTGGGGCAAATCGTCAATTTCTTCTATACCTTGCAGGGCGAAGCCGCCGGCGCCCAGGCACTGTCCAATTTCGACACCCTCCTGGCGCCTTTCGTACGATTTGACGGTCTGGACTACGGCGGGGTCAAACAGGCCCTCCAGGAATTCGTCTTCAACATCAACATCCCGACACGGGTCGGTTTTCAAACCCCCTTTACCAATATCACCATGGATCTGTATGTGCCGTCCATCCTCCAGGATCATCCCGTGATCGTGGGGGGGGAAATGCGCAGCGAGACTTATGCCGAATTCCAGCCGGAGATGAACATCCTCAACCGTGCTTTTGCGGATGTAATGATGGAAGGCGACGCCCGTGGCCGGGTGTTCACATTTCCCATACCGACCTACAACATCACGGAGGGATTCGACTGGGACAACCCCGATTTGGATCCTATCTGGAAAATGACCGGGAAATACGGCATTCCCTATTTTTCCAATTTCGTCAATTCCGACATGTCCCCCGATGACGCGCGTTCCATGTGCTGCCGGCTGCGGCTGGACAATCGGGAACTCCGGAAGCGGGGCGGCGGGCTATTCGGGGCCAATCCCCTGACCGGCTCCATCGGGGTGGTCACCATCAACCTGCCCCGTATCGGCTACCTGGCCGGGGACGAAGAAGCGTTTTTTGAGCGCCTCGATCGGCAGGTCGGCCTGGCCCGCGACAGCCTGGTCATCAAACGCAAGGTTCTGGAGCAATTCACCCGCAAGAACCTTTATCCCTACGCCAAATTCTACCTGAGGGACATCAAGGCCGGATCAGGCCTCTACTGGAAAAACCATTTTGCCACCATCGGCATCGTGGGAATGAACGAGGCCTGCTTGAATTTCCTGGGCGAAGACATCGGCAGCCCTGCCGGACGCGATTTCGCGCTCAGGATCATGGACCACTTGCGCGACCTGATGGCGGATCTGCAGGAAGAGACCGGCGACCTGTTCAACCTGGAAGCCACCCCGGCCGAAGGCACCTCCTATCGGCTCTGCCGCCTGGACAAAAAGAGGTATCCGGATATCCGCTGTGCCAACGAAGAAGATGTCCAGGAAGGCGCGGCGCCCTACTATACCAATTCCACCCAGCTGCCGGTGCATTACACCGACGACCTCTTCGACACCCTCATCCACCAGGACGACCTCCAGGTTAAATACACCGGCGGTACGGTCCAGCATCTTTTCCTGGGTGAGATGGTCGACGATATCCAGACGGTAAAGTCCCTGGTGCGCAAAGTCGCCCGTCAGTTTCGCCTGCCGTATTTCACCCTGACACCCACTTTCAGTGTGTGCCCATCGCATGGCTATTTAAAGGGCGAACAGCCGGAATGCCCGCAATGTCACCAGGCAACGGAGGTCTATTCCCGGATTGTGGGTTATCTCCGACCGGTCAAACAGTGGAATGACGGCAAACAGGCCGAATACCGCAACCGGCGGCCCTTTCGGTGGACGGCGCCCCTGGAAGCCCTCGAAACCTATGAAAAACCGTCATCGGAAACCCCGACCGTCCCGCAACCGGTAAAGGCCATCGCGTCCTGAGGGAGGCCGGATTACCATGGTTAAAATCGGCGGCCTGCAAAAAGTTTCCATGATTGACTTTCCGGGGCGATTGAGCGCCGTGGTGTTCCTCAACGGCTGCAACTTTCGCTGCCCTTACTGTCATAACCCGAAACTGGCCCGGGGCGATATTGATGACCCGATACCGGAAAGCGATGTCCTGGCGCACCTCGATGCCCGGCAGGGCCTGCTGGAAGGGGTGGTTTTCTCCGGCGGCGAGCCTACACTCCAGCCGGGTCTGGCGGATTTATGCCAAGCCGCCAAAGACCGCGGCTATGCCGTCAAGCTGGATACCAACGGCAGCTACCCGGAGGTTATCGCCGCATTGATTCGCAATGGCCTGGTCGATTATGTGGCCATGGATGTCAAGACGGACCCGGACCACTATGCCCCCGCCCTGTGTCCCAAGGATCCGTCTGCCGCCGTCAAGGCCAGCATCAAACTGATCATGGCCTCCGGTCTGCCATATGAATTTCGCACCACCTGCTATCGGCCTGTTGTCAACGCCAAGATTATGGCCCGTATTGGCCACCTGATAAATGGGGCCCAGACCTATGCAATTCAAAAATTTTGTGCTAATGAGACGCTTGATTCCGATGCGGGATCACAGAAAGACCATCTTTTTGACGATAACGAATTGTTGAAGCTCAAAGCGATTATTGAACCGATGGTGGACTGCTGCCTCATGCGATGAAATTGCTCCTGCGACATCTGACCTGACCCTGACTTCTCCCCTTCTTCGCCAGCGAATCGTTTCGTCAAATGACAAACGGCCCGGCGGTTTCTCTGAAACCCCGGGCCGTTTCCTTTTATTGGCTTGGTTGTTCCACCAGAGTTGGCGGGTTGGGATCAATACAAAAGCCGATAAGTGCATCCGGTGATTGCACCTGCCGGCTTTATCACGATCCAATCAGTTGCTTGAATAGTGTTCGTCCAGAGATGGTAGATCTGGGTTCCGAGCAAGGCCTGAGCGATTTGGAAACCGCAGGAATAGTGGCCTATTTCGAGGATTTCAAAAGAGCGAAAACGCCGCTCGGGGCCAAAAGATGCCATTTATGGATGGACACTAAATAGGTATCCAGGATATGGTTTGTCCCCTGGAAAGGTCTATCCGCATTTGGTGAATCCGCAGAAATGGCACGTCATGCAGCCTTCCTCAAAGCTGATGGTCTGACCGCATTCCGGGCATTTTTCACCCATCAGGCTGCGGGTATGGGATGAAGTTGCGGCCCCATTGGCGTTCTTCAGATAACGCTTCTCGAGAATCCTGGCGATGGCATCCGGGATGGACAGCACCAGCCCGCCCGGCTGGAAGACCGGGTATTCGCCGCCAATGCCTTTGAGCTGTTTGACAATATCCCCCACCTTGACACCGCTGCGCAGGGCCAGGGATACCAGACGGCCGACGGCCTCCGCCTTGGCGGCGGTCGAACGGCCTGATTTTCCAATGGTGGCAAAGACCTCGAAGGGGCGCCCTTCATATTCGGTGACCGTGACATATAGGTGGCCCATGCCGGTTTTCATACGGGTAGTGAACCCCTCCAGGGTCTCCGGCCGCTCTTTGACCGCCCGCAGAAAGCGGGTGCGGGAGTCTTCTTTCGTACTGAAGGCCAGAACCTGGTTTTCCTTGCTCCCGTCGCGGTAAATGGTGACCCCTTTGCATCGCAGGTCGTAGGCCAGGTCATAGATTTTCCGGACATCCCCCACCGTGGCGTCGCGCGGCAGGTTGACGGTCTTGGATACGGCATTGTCGGTATACTTCTGGAAAGCGGCCTGCATGCGGATATGCCACTCCGGCGAGACATCATGGGCCGTGACAAAAATTTTGCGGACCTCCTGGGGAATCTCTTCGAAATCATGAATCGAGCCGCTCTCGGCCACCTTCTGCATGAGTTCTTCCGAATAAAATCCATAGGCGCGGGCAACGGCTTCGAAGACCGGATTGACTTCCATCAGGCGGTCGTTGTCCATGACATTGCGCACAAAGCTTAAGGCGAACAGCGGCTCGATACCACTGGAACAACCGGCGATGATGCTGAGGGTCCCGGTGGGCGCAATGGTCGTGGTGGTGGCATTGCGAAACTGATCTTTTTCGCTGTCCTTATAGACGCTCTTGTCGATATTCGGAAAGGGGCCGCGTTTTTCGGCCAGACGCCGGGAGGCTTCCCGGGCGGCTTCCTGGACGGTTCGCATGACTTCTTCGGCCATTTTCAGGGCATCTTCGGAATTGTAGGGAATCCCGAGCTGGTAGAGCATATCGGCAAACCCCATCACGCCCAGCCCTACTTTGCGGTTGCCCTTGACCATGGCATCGATTTCCGGAAGCGGATAGCGGGAGCGATCGATGGTATTGTCCAGAAAGCGGACGGATAGCTTCACGGTTTCCTGGAGTTCGTCGAAATCCACCACGGCGGCGTCACCTTCCTTGATGACAAATTTAGCCAAATTAATGGATCCCAGGTTGCAGGCCTCCAGGGGCAGCAGGGGCTGCTCACCGCAGGGGTTGGTGCTCTCGATCGCCCCCAGCAGCGGGGTCGGGTTATCCCGATTCAGGCGATCCAGAAAAACAACCCCGGGATCCCCGTTTTCCCAGGCCTGTTTGACCAGGGCGTCATACACTTCCCGGGCGTTGAGGCTTCCGGCCACCGAGTTGTCCCGGGGGTCCACCAGGTCGTAATCCGCCTCATTTTCAACCGCCGCCATGAAGTCTTCCGTGACCCCCACCGAGATGTTGAAATTGTTGAGCGACCCCTGCTCTTTTTTGCAGTAAATAAACTCCATGATATCCGGGTGATCCACCCGCAAGATGGCCATGTTGGCCCCGCGGCGGGTGCCGCCCTGCTTGACCTGTTCGGTGGCCGTATTGAAAATTTTCATAAAGGAAACCGGACCGGAGGCCACCCCGCCGGTGGTGCCGACCCGGCTGTCTTTGGGACGCAGCCGCGAGAAGGAAAACCCGGTGCCGCCGCCGGATTTGTGGATCATGGCAGCATTGTGCAGGGAGGTAAAGATGCCTTCCATGCTGTCTTCCACCGGCAGGACAAAGCAGGCCGCCAGCTGACCCAGACGACGTCCGGCATTCATCAGGGTCGGCGAATTGGGCAGGAAGCGGAAATCCGTCATGAGGTCGTAAAAAGCGTCTTCCATTTCTTCGGCCGTCTCTTCGCTGCCAAAGGCCAACTCCGCTTTGGCGATATGACGGGCCACACGTCGAAACATTTTATCCGGCGACTCGATCACCTTGCCGCCGGGATCCTTTTTTAGATACCGGCGTTCCAAAACGGTTTTGGCGTTCCCGGAAAGGCGCGGACCCTTTTTCTTGAAAACACTCACGTCCAGCTTGACCGGATTGGCGATGTCCAATCCAAACTCCTGCAGCTTGTCATCGATGATCTTCTCAATGACCGACATGGTGATGGTCCGCTCTTCGATCTTGTCGATCTCTTTGCGCAGATGGCGGCTGATGCTCATGGCCGTATCCGTCGTGGCAGTCCCGGCGCGGGTCAGTAAATCCGTAAAGCGGTGGTCATCCCATCGATAGGCGGACAGGTCCAAGCGCCCGTCTTCAGTTAAAACAAAACGACATCGTTCGGCCATGAAAACCTCCGGGTAAGTTTACAGGGTCTTTGCAGAATTTTAGAACGTCGGTGCGTTCAACGCTGCTGGTGATATTAATGTAATCAGGAAGAAGCAAAATGCATGGTTGCCCGATACGTTCAAGCGCCCTGGAGCGGGAGCCAGGAGCGCCTTCCCATGCGGCATGATATTCAGCCCTGAACCGGGCACCTAAGGAGGCACTGACCGGTGGCCGAATTGACCGCAACGTGTCGAGAACTCTCATACAATATATTGTGTGTCAAGCAATATTTAATACCACATTTACGATTCAGATCATGCCAATGGCATCGGGGCAAAAAACCATTTTATCCATCGGCAGTTGCCGCCCCCTCCTTCCGGAGGTCTTGGCAGGACGGCCATTCTATGGTATCGAAGAGTGCAAATGCACAACGGGGCGGTGCCTGGCAAGTGTGCCGTTTCATTCTGACGACGATGCGAAAGGAGAACAGGATCAATGGATAGGTTCCGCAATGCGATTCCCCTGGCGCTGGTGGTCCTTCTTGGCATACTGGTGCAAGTTGTCTTTGTAGCGGCAGAGACCAAGGACACGCCTGCCCGAGCAGCCATCGCCTTCACGAAGGCATTCTATAAGATGTCCCCCAGCGTGACCGAGCGCATGTGCAGCGATCTGCAGGACGCTGAAGCCCTTGTGGATGATATTTTTCATGCCGCCTCAAACCGGGCCCAAGCGCGAGGGTTCGGTGCCGCCTACCCGCGTATGCAGCTTTTTCACGTCCATGCCGCTGTTCTGGCTGAAGATGAAGCATCCGCCCAGGTTCAGCTGACCGCGTCCATGAAAAGGGCCATTCATCCGGCCTTTGCGTTTTTTCTCAAAATCATGAATATGGGCGAGACCTATCACCTGGATGAAATGGTTGATCTGGTAAACGAAGACGGCAAGTGGAAAGTCTGCGAATTTGACTTCGCCATGATCGACTGACCGGCGTACGGCCTGGTGGCCGCAACCGTTCCACTCTTCACCGTCATGACGACGGCCCGGAGATCCAAGGGAGATGCAGCGTGCGTCATGCATCTCCCTTTTTAGATGGCATCCAAACGCAACCCCGTTTCCGTTGCTGCCGGCTGGCGGTCCTCCCGACAGGTGGCCCCTCTCCGGCGAATATGGTTTTCCCATGGTCAATACGCCTTCCCAATTACCGGAAGAATCCGCTGCGGTTTTTGCTATCCTGAAGCACAAGGCCCGCGAAATCGCCGCCCATCTGCCCGAGCCTGATTTTTACCGCGATCATGCCGGCGACCTGGCCCTCGCCCACCGTCGTCTGGATCAGGATCCTCTGCTGTGCGAGCTGCGCGCGTTTGTCATCGAACGATTGGATGACGATTTTGGCCACGGAATTGGACATGCCCTCAAGGTGGCCGCCGACGCCGGTGCCCTGTGCCTGATCGAAGGCGCCCGGGCCGGGCATAGCGATGCCCACGTCCGGCGCACCAGCCTGATTTGCCAGGCCGCCGGGCTGCTGCACGATATCCGCCGCAAACGCCCCAACCATGCCGTCGAGGGGGCGCATTACGCCCGCAAGGCCCTGTTGACCTTTCCCGTCGACGCCGGCGAAATCGACGCCATTTGCTATGCGATCCGCAACCACGAGGCGTTCCAGCGCATCAAAGCACCGCCCACCGCCATTGCCGGGTTAATGTCCGACTGCCTTTATGACGCGGACAAATTCCGCTGGGGACCGGATAATTTCAAAGACACCCTGTGGGACATGGTGGCGTTCTTCAACCCATCCCTTTCGGATTTCGTGGCCCGCTATCCCGGCGGCATGCAGCGCCTGGATGAAATCAAGGCCACTTTCCGCAGCCATACCGGCAAAAAATACGGCCCCCAGATGATCGACTACGGCATCCGCATCGGCAAGGAGCTGATGACGGTGATACTGACGGAATTCTGCCACATGCTGGAGTGAGGAGATGACATCGATGCGAAACCAAACGGCGCCGGTCGTAAAAATTCTGGTGTTTATTCTGCTGGCGGGATTTGGGTGGTCCGGATGCCGGAGCACCTATTACGCCGCCTGGGAAAGCCTGGGCAAGGAAAAACGCCATCTGCTGCGCGACGAAGTGGAAAACGCCCGGGAGGACCAGGCCCGGGCCTCCGAGGAATTCAAGGATGCCCTGACCCGGATCAGGGAACTGACCGGTTTTCAGGGCGGCGAACTGGAAAATGTTTACCTGCAGCTCAAGGATGACTACGAGGATTGTGAGCGGCGGGCAGCCATTATTGACGACCGCATCGGCAACGTGGAGCAGATCGCCGCGGATCTGTTTGCCGAGTGGGAAACGGAAATCGGGCAAATGTCGGATGCCAGTTTTCGTGCCAGCAGCCGCCAGTCACTGGCCCGGACACGCGGGCGCTACCAGCAGCTGCATCGGGCCATGGTGCAGGCCCGCGGCCGGATGGACCCGGTGCTGAGCCGCCTGAACGACTATGTTCTCTATCTCAAGCACAATCTCAATGCCCAGGCCGTAGGGGCCCTGGGGTCCGAAATGGGCCGCATCGAAGCCGATGTGGACGTGCTGATCCGGGATATCGAGCGTTCGATTCAGGCGGCGGATACCTTTTTGAAGGATTTTGAAGCTTGATGGAGGCCTTTTCTTTGCCGGGAAAAAACAAATAACGGTTCTCGGCAAAGCTCCCGTCAACCAGAATTTACCGTGAAGAGCACGAAGAAAAACCGGCCAGAGCAGTCGAACCCCTTCGTGTCCTTCGTGGTTCAAGCGGTTGCATTGGACCAAACCTGGCCTTTCCGGATAACCGCACTGGATATAATTTATTGTCTAGAAAAAATGTCATGAAGTGTTCGGGCTAGAACATAACGAGCCAGCCTGCCGTTGCGGTCAAATGCGCCGAAACCGCCCCTCCTCCCGGACCACCACCCCTGCTGCCATCAATTCCGCCAGGTGCTTGGCCATCAATGACTGTTCGGCATGGCGATAAAAGGCCAGGGGTTCGCGCGGCCGTTTGTAGACGATCCAGGCGTCGACAATGTCGTCCATGCTGCGAGGGCTTTCCAGCAACGCCAGCAGGGCGTCCCGCCGCAGGCGGATGACATCCAGGTAGTCGTCCCACAAGGCGGGTGGGGCACTCTCGAAAATCCCGGTTTCGTGGCAGGCCAGCCAGGTCCGGGCCGGCCAATGCTGCAGGCGCCGGACCGAGGCCTCGGTCTGGGCGATGCTGGACTGCCGGTCCCCGTACCAGGGGCCAAAGGCGGTCAAATCGTAATCGCCCAGGAAAAGGACTTCCGGTTCACGGAAAAAGAAACCCAGATGCCCCGGGGTATGGCCCGGCGTGTGCAGGATGTCGACCGTCACACTGCCCAGCGCAAGGGTCTGGCCTTCATGGAGCAACATCGCCGGACGTCGCGGGCGAAAATGAAACGCATCCGTCAACAGCGGCTTCCAGGCCTCACGGGCGGCGGGGTCTTCGATGCCGTAGCCGTCGAGAAAGGCTTCGATGCTTTCCAGGAAGGGGGCATCTGCCGCATGCATGGCCAGGGGCAGGTCATCGAAGAGATCCAGGTGCATGCAATGGTCTTCGTGCCAATGACTCAGCCAGACCGCCCGGACATCATGCTGCTCCCGAAGGGCTTCCAGGCGTTTCCGGTCGGCAGCGGGATCGATCAGCACCCCCGCCCCTTCGATAAAAAGCGAATGACAGTGGGGATATTTACCCCTGTTTGGTCCCGGAATAAAGCGAACCGGACCGAAACATCTTTCCTTCAGGCGCTCATGGGTTGCCATGGCCGTTGCCCTCCTTTGAGACTGCCGGTAACCATTCTCCCTCGTACAGATTTCATGAAATATTCAGGAAATCAATCACCCCGGATCGGAAAATCCACCCGCAAACCACAACCCACGTGGCGGCTTCAAATCCATACACCTGCATAGCGGTATATTTATGGCTTGACGATGCCCGCGAAATCGAATACAAAAACCCCATCATTTGATGGAATCATATGGTGGAACATCCGTCATGGATGCGTCCGCCTTTAAGGAAAACAGCCCCATGGCGTCCCGTCTCGAAAAAGCGCTGCAGAATCCCGACTCCACCAAAGCACGTATCCTGAATGCCGCCCGCCGGCTTTTCGGAGCGAACGGCTACAGCGATACCACCACGCGGATGATTGCCGCGGAAGTGGGTATCGATGTCTCCACCCTGCACTACCACTGGGGCGAAAAGCAGGACCTTTATGAAGGCGTTCTCGCGGCCATCAACGACGAGATCCTTCTGAAATTCAGGGAGGTCGAACGCCGCTGCACCGGGGTGGACCTGGGGCGCCGGTTGGAAATTGCCATCGACATCATGTGTGATTTCCTGTTCACCCACCCCGAGGTGGCTAACCTGATTCTCTTCGGCTATTTTCGCAAGGCTGACCGTGACGTGGTCCTGGATGTGAATGTGGCCCAGTATATTTCCAGCATTGCCATTGCCATGGGGTTGGCCGACCGCCCTGATCGTGTCTCGGTGCATGCCAAAGCCCGCATCCTGGCCGTATGGAACGCCGTGCTCAATTTTATTTCCGGGGAAACCTTTTTCAGGCCCATGATGGATATCGACCGGCCGCGTTATCGGGAGGTCGTCAAAGCGACGCTTAAATTCATACTGGTGCCGGCCTTTACCGCGGAGGAAAGTTAACCCGAACATTTCATGAAAATTTTCCTGCCGGTTTATTTTGATGAAGATGCTCCGTGTTGCGCAGGAAGGTGCGGCCAAGATGCCTTGCAACACGTCGTGACCGGCGCTTTTCAGAAAAAACCGCATCAATATTTTAACTCTGGGGGCGCGTGCAATAGTCGGGTTAAGATACCAGACAGCACATTACCCGGGTGGTGAAACCTCATGCTCGAAGTCACCATCATAACCGATTCGCCCGTGGCGGACATTTTTGCCTGCAAGTGCTGCGGCGGCAGCCTTCCGGATCAGAACCTGGAAATCCTCATCTTCAACCGCGGCACCATCGCCGTGGCCATCCAGAGCCGATTACGCCTGGAAAACGGTCCGGATGCGCTGGATTGGGAAGCGGTCTGTCCGGCAGGCGGGAGGCAGATTCCCCCGGGAGAAGTGGCCGCCCTGTATACCCGTCTGGATCCGTCCGTCCTGGAACGCTACCGCGACCTGGTTCTCTTCGACCGCCAGGACGGAACGCATCGTTTCCCCCTTGCCGGCCCAACGCCTGTCACCGAAACCAGGGAGAAAACCCATGACGTTGGTATTGAGCCCTGAAGACGCCAAGGCCTTTATCGAAAAACCCTTCGCCTTTGTGGAACGCATCGGCCTGCGGGCCCTTGTGATGGAACCCCGCCGGGTCAAACTGGGGTTGCCCCTGGCGGGCAATGCCAACCACATCGGGTCCATCTATGCCGGCGCCCTGTTCACCGTGGCGGAGCTTCCCGGCGGCGCCCTTTTTCTAACCAGTTTTGATGTGGAACGGTTTTACCCGGTGCTGAAGGCCATGAACATCCGCTTTCGGCGGCCGGCCTTAACCGATGTGACGGTGGAAGCCTCTCTGCCGGAAGCGGAGGCCGCCCGCATTGCCGCAGAGGCCGACGCCAACGGGAAGGCGGAGTTCATTCTGAAAACGGAAATCCGGGACGCCGACGACCAGGTGGTGGCCGAAACCGAGGGCGTCTACCAGCTGAGAAAAACCGGGGCATAGCGCGGTCGGATCTGTCGGCCACCGCTGCATTTCGGCTAACCTGTGGCCCCGTGTCCAGGAGGTTAAAATGGACATCCTTCATTACACCGAAGAGCACGAAACCTTTCGCACCCGGTTGGGCCAGTTTCTGGCCCGGGAGGTGACCCCCTTTGCCGACCAGTGGGAAAAGGAGCGCACCGTGCCCCGGGAAATCTGGCACAAGATGGGGCAGGCCGGCTTTTTGTGCATGGATGTGCCGCCTGCCTATGGTGGACAGGGTGCCGACTTTCTCTACTCCGTCATTCTGACCGAAGAAATGTCCCGCACCGGCATTACCGGACTGGCCGCCTCCCTGCACAGCGATATCGTGGTGCCCTATATCGCCGCTTTTGGCACGGAGGAGCAGAAGCAACGTTATCTGCCGGGATGTGTTTCCGGCGCGATCGTCACCGCCGTAGCCATGACCGAACCGGACGCCGGCAGCGACCTGGCAAGCATGCGCACCCTGGCCGAACCACATGGCGATACCGTGGTCCTCAACGGGGCCAAGACCTTCATCTCCAACGGCCTGTCGTGCGACCTGGTGATCGTGGCAGCCCGGGAGGCGGATATCGACAACCCCCATCTGGGGTTGTCCCTCTTTCTGGTGGAAGACGGCACGGAAGGTTTCAAACGGGGTCCGCACCTGGAAAAAATGGGCTGGCACAGCCAGGACACGGCCGAACTTTTCTTTACCAACTGCCGGATACCGACCGCCAATCGGCTCGGCGGCAAGGGCTCCGGGTTTCTCATGCTCATGGAAAAACTCCAGCAGGAGCGCATCGTGGCGGCCCTGGGCGCCGTAGCGGCGGCCGAGCGGATCATGGAGTGGACCCTCGATTTCTGTGCCCGCCACAAGGAAGGCGACAAACCCCTTTCCAAACACCAGGCCGTGCAGTTTGCCCTGGTGGAACTGCTGACCGAGGTCAAACTCGGACGAACCTTCGTGGACAAGCTCATTGCCGATCACATGGAAGGGCTGAACATCGTGGTGGAAACCTCCATGGCCAAGTACTGGACCACCGACATGGTAAAGCGGGTGGCCGACCGCAGCCTGGATCTTCTGGGCCCCCACGGCATGCCGGATGATCATCCGGTGGCCCGCGCCTTCCGGGACGTCCGGGTGATGTCGATCTTCGCCGGCACCAATGAAATCATGAAAGGGATTGCCGCCAAGTTTATGCGGCTGTGATCCATCGACAGGGGGAGCGTTTCACGAAACCCGTTGAAGAAAAATAAAAAAGCAGCCATCACCCCTTGCGTCGCCATTGATAATCAGAAAAGGAGAATACCATGGCTCAGTTGATTGCCGACCGTCGGGATATCGATTTCGTCCTCTATGAGCAGTTCGATGCCGAGGCGCTTTGCCGCCATGCGAATTTCAGCGATTTCAACCGCAAAACCTTCAACATGATCATCGACGAGGCCCGTCAGCTGGCCATCAAGGAAATCCTGCCGACCCTTGCCGAAGGAGACCGGGACGGCCTGGTCTTCGAAGACGGGCAGGTGCGGGTGCCGGAATGCTTCCACCGGTCCTATAAACTGTTTGTGGACGGAGAGTGGAACGCCTTGACCGCGGAACCGGAATTGGGCGGTCAGGGTCTGCCTTGTCTGGTGGCCCAGGCCGTCTCCGACTATCAACTGGGGGCCAACTACGCCTTCAGCCTCTTCGGATTCAGTGGCGTGGGGGCCGGCGAAATGATCGAAATTTTCGGAACCGAGGAGCAGAAAAATCTCTTCCTGAAAAAAATGTACACCGGTCAATGGTCCGGCACCATGGTGCTGACCGAGCCGGAGGCCGGGTCGGATGTGGGCGCCCTGGTCACCTCGGCCCGCAAATTGCCTGACGGCACCTACAGCATCACGGGCAATAAGATCTTTATCACTTGCGGCGAGCACGACCTGACGGAAAACATCATCCATCCGGTCCTGGCGCGCATCGAAGGGGCGCCGGCCGGCACCCGGGGCATCTCCCTTTTTATCGTGCCCAAAAAATGGGTTAATGCCGACGGGTCCCTGGGAGAACCCAACGACGTGGTCTGCACCGGCATCGAAGAAAAGATGGGCATTCATGCCAGCCCCACCTGCAGTCTGTCCTTTGGCGGCAAGGGGCAGTGCCGGGGCCTTCTGCTGGGTGAAGAAAACCGGGGCATGAAAGTCATGTTCCACATGATGAATGCCGCCCGGCTGCTGGTGGGGGCCATTGGTTTTACGAGTGCCTCCGCAGCCTACCTGTACGCCTTGAACTACGCCCGGGAACGCAAACAGGGGCGGGACCTGGAGAAGACCTTCGAAGCGGATGCGCCCCAGGTGCCGATTATCCGCCACCCCGATGTGCGCCGCATGCTCATGTGGATGAAAGCCCACGTGGACGGTATGCGCAGTTTCATCTATTACGGCGCCCTTTTGCTCGACAGGATCAAGTGTTCCGAGACGCCGGAGGACCAAGCCTACCACCAGGGGCTGCTGGACCTGTTGACGCCGGTGCTCAAAGCCTACTGTACCGATCGGGGCTTCGAGGTCTGCTCGGAAGCCGTGCAGGTCTACGGCGGCTACGGCTACACCCGGGAGTATCCGGTGGAACAATTGATGCGGGATGTACGCATTGCCGCCATCTACGAGGGCACCAACGGCATCCAGGCCATGGATCTGCTGGGCCGCAAGCTCGGCATGGAAAAGGGCCAGGTTTTCATGAATTTCATGGGTGAGGTGAGCCGCGTCATCCAGAGCGCCAGGGCATTCGAAGGACTGTCCGAGCTGGCCGACAAGACGGAACAGGCCCTCAACCGGCTGGGGGAAACGGCCCTGCATTTGGGCCAAACCGCCATGAGCGAAAACTTTCGCACGGCCTTCGCCCATGCCACCCCCTTCCAGGAAGTGATGGGGGATGTCATCATGGCCTGGATGCTCCTGTGGCGGGCGTCGGTGGCTGCCGGGTCACTGGAAAAACTCCTGGCCGGGCTGGACGAGGATGCCCGCCGGAAAAAAATCGACACCCACAAGGGCGCGGCCTTTTACCATGGCCAGATCCAGACGGCCACCTATTTCATCAACAGCCTGCTGCCGGTGACCCAGGGGAAAATGGATGCCATCATGGCCGCCGATCCGTCAGTCGTAACCATGCCTGAAGCGGCTTTTGGAAGCTGATGCAGAAAACAATGGCGTGGGGGGAAAATTTTGCCGGTCCGGTGCGTCTGGTCTGGGGAATGAAGGACCCCATCCTGGGCCGGGCCCTGAAAAGCATGCGCGGTATTTTTCCCGACGCCCCCCTGGTCAAAACCCAAGCCGGGCATTTTCTCCAGGAAGAAGTGCCTGACGTTCTGGCCGAGGCCATCAGGGCCGTTGTCCAAACACGCTAACCCGGCGGAATTATTGACGCCGCGGGAGAAAATTGACGGGCCTTCAGAGCCCCCCCGGTGCCACTGCAAGCGCATTCGCCGCATGGCTGCCGGATAAAAACGTCCGCACAAATCCTGCGGGCAAACTCGACAAACCCCTCATAATATCAATAGATTTAAACCATTTGACCATCATCTTCCCCTCGGAGCGCATCCGTTTACCGCCCTCCGTTTCCCCTCCCTGAAAAATTATTGGCAAGCATATTGCATTGACCCCACGGGCAGCAAGCCGGGGAAAGATGGCACCAAGCACCGGCCCAGCGTGGCAAAACCCGATTTGATGGAACCGCATGACCAGACTAACCCGACAAGTCGTCCACCAGCACACGGGAAAATCCCTGTCCGTGGGAAGTCGTGCCAATATCGTTCTGGCAGCTCTGCTCACCCTTATCCTGTGGCTTGCGTATCACCAGGTTCGGGAAACCTCGGGCGGCCCTGTGGGACCGGCCATCGCCCTGGGAACGCTCTCGGCCGCGCTGGCCATCGCCGCCACGGTTATTTTCCGCTTGTGGAGTTCTCGCCGGACGCTGGGGCAGGCTCTGGATTTGCAAACTTCGGATCTGAAGAGGGCCAATCAAGCCCTCCGGGAGGAAATCGAAGAACGGCGCCAGGCGGAACTGGCCCTGATGCGCTACAAATCCCAACTCGAGATCCAGGTCAAGGCCGGCAGCTGCGAATTGAAAAAGGCGGTGGCGGACCAGCGCGAGGCCAAGGATACCTTGAGCGAATACCACCTGGCCCTGGAAGCCTCCGACGAAATGGTTACGGTGCTGGATCGCAACTATGTCTTTCGCATGGTCAATGAAGCCTACCTTAGAAGACGCAACTCTCCGCGGGAAAAAATCATCGGCACCCCCATTGTAAACGCCATCGGCCCGGAAGCCTTCCACGCCATCAAGCCCCATCTGGATGCCTGCTTCCAGGGGGAATCGGTCGAATATGAAATGGTGCAGGAAAACGATACGGATGGCAAACGCCATCTGCTGATCCGCTACTACCCGGTCCGCTCGTCTTCCGGCAAAGTCAATCGCGTGGTCAGCGTAATCAAGGACATCACCGCTGTCAAACGGGCGGAAAAAGACCGCGAGCGGGTGTTCAGCCTGTCCATCGACCCCATCTGCGTGGCCGATTTCAACGGCTATTTCAAGGATCTCAATTCGGCCTGGACCCGCCTGCTGGGCTGGTCCAAAGAAGAACTCCTGAGCATCCCCTGGTTTTCATTCGTTCATCCCGAAGATACGGCCGCCACCGAAGCCATCAACCAGGATCTCCGGCAGGGACGATCCGTCAAGGATTTTCGCAACCGCTATGTCGGCAAGGACGGCCGCACCCGCTGGCTCGAGTGGAACGCCATTCCCGACGTGGAAGAAGGCCTGATCTACGCGGTGGCCCGGGATGTGACCGATCAGATCAAGAGCCAGGAAACCATCAAGCTCAATGAAGAACGCCTGCAGTCCCTGCTCAAATTGAGCCAGATGAGCCATGTAAGCGACGAAAAAATCAGGGACTATGCCCTGGAGGAAATTGTCCGCCTGACCCGCAGCAAGGCCGGCTACCTGCATTTGGTCAAGGAGGAAACCGGATCCCTGGAGCTGGTGGCCTGGTCCCGGGGTGTTCAGGAAGCTTGTCGGGCCCAAGAAACCCGCCATTATCCCCTGGAAAACGCGGGCGTGTGGGCCGACAGCATCCGTTTGCGCCGGCCGATCATTCACAACGATTTCGAAAACATGCCAAATAAAAAGGGCCTGCCGGAAGGCCATTTCCCCATCCGCCGCCATATGAGCGTTCCGGTCATGGACGGCGAGCGCGTCGTCGCAGTGGCCGGCGTGGGCAACAAGGAAAGGCCGTATGATGAAGCGGATGTCAACCAGCTCACCCTGTTTATGACCAGCATGTGGTCCATCATCAAGCAGAAACGAGCCCAGCAGATCTTGAAAAAATTCTCCATGGAAGACGGCCTGACCGGTCTTGCCAACCGCCGCCGCTTCGACGAAGTCCTGGAAAATGAATGGCAGCGTGCCGCGCGTGAACAGCAACCCCTGGCCCTCATCATGATGGATATCGACTATTTCAAGAATTTTAACGACCTCTACGGCCATCAGGCCGGGGATGATTGCCTGAAAAAAGTGGCGGCCTGCCTGCGTAAAAACGTTCGCCGGGCAGGCGACCTGGTGGCGCGCTACGGCGGCGAGGAATTCGTCGTGGTGCTGCCCAATACCGATCTCGAGGGTGGTCGGGATGTGGCCGAAGCCATGCACCGCACGGTCAAGGATATGCAGTTGCGCCATAAAGGGGCCTATCGTCGCGATCATTTGACCATCAGCGCCGGGGTTGCCGCCATCATCCCGGGTCAGGGCGATGACCCGGCCGGATTGCTGGAAAAAGCGGACAAGGCCCTGTACCGCGCCAAGCGGGCCGGCCGCGACTGTGTCAAGCAGGACAGCGAGGCCTATGGCACAACGGGCGTGCTGCAGGCGCTTAAAAGCGCGCTGCACTGATGCCGGAGGCCCTTCTACCGTCAGGCGCGGCCATGTGTCCCGTCAAAACCCCTTAGCACCCATTTTTTTCCATGCCGCCCTTGCGTCGGCCCAAATCGGTCTAATGCTAATACGGTTTGAGCCCATTTGGCTCACACCCATACGGAGGACAAGATGAAATTAACGGATTTGGAACTGATACAGCAATATGCTGAAGACGATACCCCCCCCGGCCTGCTGCGCACCCTGGAATCCTGGATCGCTGCCGGATTGCTCACACCGGCAGAAACCAACGAGGCCGGACGGGTTCTGAAATTGTTGCGGGAGCGCGGCCGTACATCCCGGAAAGCCGCCTGACCGCGCCCTTTCAGTTCACCGGTCGCCGGCGCTTGTCGCTGGCGGCCTTTCGATCTTTTTCCCGTCAGCCTCCAATAATGTTTCCCCGACGACGAATCACATCCGTAAACAGGGTGGCACAAGCCCTACCACGTGAGTTTCTCCCGAAGAAAGCACCAATACCGCAGCCGGGTGTCAAACGGGATTTTGACATCTTCCGTCCGCACGGTTAAAATGCCGTTACCGCCTCCCCGTTGCAGGGAAGCCGCCAGGGGTTGACCGAACCCTGTTTGCTCGAACCCCTATAGAGACGATGGCCCGCAGCCCGGGTATGACATATCAACGCAACGCCCAACATCAGGAGGTCAACGATGAATATTCGTTTCCACCGCTGGTTTGGTCTCGTCTCGCTAACCGTTCTGGTTTTCCTCTTCATGGCTGGCTGTACCCGTAATGTCCCGCTTCGGCATGAATTCGATTTTCAAAACATCCCCGACACCAAAGTAGACAAGCAACTCCTGGTGGTGATGGACAAGTCCCAGGCGGAAAAAGTGATCATTGACAAACCGGGCCCCCTGTCCGACAAGTTCCGCTACGAAGCCGGGCCAGCCTTTCGGGACAGCCTGATGAACTTCATGCAGACCCGCTTTACAACCGTGGATTTTGCCTACACGCTGCCGCCCGCCGGGCAAAAGCACGATTACTATCTGGTAACGGATTTCAAGAACTATAAAATCGACCTGGGCACCGCTATCTGGGACAATGCCAACTACAATGTCTATATCGACTACACGTTCCTGGATGCCAACCGCCAGCCCCTCTTCACCACGCAAACAGACGGCAACAACATCAACCGCTATTCCGGTGGGGATATGGCCACAGCGGTCAACCCTTTTGTTTTTGTTGCAACCGGCAAGGCGGAAAACATGCTGGGCGACGGCTGGGATGGCGCCGTGGCCGACTCGCTGAACGAATTCTATTTTGACCTGGAAGCCTATCTCAACGAAAACGGTGTGAAGTAAAAACCGCTTGCGATGAACGTTCACCGCCGAGAATTTCTTCGCTGTCGGGGCCATCTATCGGGTGCGGTTCAACGGCTTTCCCGAAATCGCCGCAATCAAACATGTTTGAAGGGACTATCCGCAAACAGCCGCCTATTCCGGGTATGTCATGCCATATCCGGGATAGCGCGGCCGATATGATTAGCGACCGATACCATCCCGCAGCGCGCGTTTTCGGCCTTCACCGATGTCATTCCAGTGCGTATCCGTAAGGGCCCCCTCGAAAGCGTACAAGTAGTAGCACACCGGCAGGGTCTCCTCCGGATAACGTCGCCGGATCTTCTGGTGAGCCGCCACAGCCCCCGCGGATCGCAGGTCGTCTTCCGATTGGATGCCGACTTCGTTGAGGCGGCCGGCGATTTTCTTCCCGATGTTTTTCAGATCTGTCAATTTTCTATCCATCGACGTAGCCCTCCTGATATTCTTCCGTGGGCGCGATGGCCTGGACAACATCCAGATAAAGGCCGTTGGGATCCCTGACACAAAAATGCCGCTGCCCCCAGTCTTCAGAGCGGAGGCTGAGAACGATATCGAGGCTCTGCGCCTCGGCGTAGGCCGCATCCGCATCTTCCACCTCGAAGCTGAAAATCACCCCGGAGCCGGCGAAACCCTTCCGGAAAATGGCGGGTTGGGTAGCTTGATCCGGCCGCATGAAGCCTACCTGAACACCGGAATCCGTTACGAGGTGCAGATACCACTCATTTTCAAACGCCGGCGCAAAGTTGAAATGACGGGTATAAAACATTTTGGCCGCGGCGAGATCTTCGACGATATAAACAGGAAAACTGCTCGTTATGGTGATCATGAAAACCTCCTTATATTTCGAACGTTCATAGGGGGTAACAACCTTGCAGCACCCCGGGCCGCGGCCGGTGCTTTGCCGGGCAAAGAATCTTTAATGCGATGAACAGGATTCCGCCGTTCACTGAACCCGAATGTTTCATGAAATGTTCGGGTTAAAAGTCAAACGGAAACATCCTCTGCACGCCCACCAATATGGCCAGTCATCAGAGAATCGCAAGGCCCGCGCCCTGCGGCTGGCAGGACCTGGGCCGCTGTTGTTAAATGGAGATGGTTCTTATGGAAGCAATCGGCCCAAGCCGGAAAAGGTCGCCATCACGATGCATTGATACCGGAATGGATATCGTCGGCAAAATAGAGCAGGCTGCTGTAAAATGAAAAAACCTGGACCAGTTTTTCGGCATCGAACCGGCGTATCAGGCCTTCTTTGCGAATCGTAAGAAACGTGGTCTTGAGTACCGAAACCGCCTGTTCAAGACCCTGTGGATCGGTCGCAGGCGTATTTTTGACAAAACGGACAAGCGCCCGGCCGCTTTGGTCCGCCAACTGTTTCAATTCACGGGCCATGATGATGTCATACCCGCTGTCATCCAGGGCATTCAGTGCCCGGGCCATATTGCGCAAGTGCTCCACGGAACGGCTGAGGACAGCGACCTTATGGGTCAAATTGTCTTTGAATTTTTTCCGGTAGAGCAGGGACTCGTGCTGCCGGATCTTCTCCAGCAGGGCGAAGTTGCCCCAGACATCATCCACCAGGTTCGTCAGCAGGGATTCCTCGACATGCTGCTGCCTGGCGATAAACGCTTCAACCAGGGTGAGACATCGTTCCGCACATTGTTCGGCCTGGGCTTCCAGCTTGATCCTAAGCACATCCACTTTGCGTTTCGGAAAAACCAGGACGGAAACAGCAAAGGCACATATGATGCCGATGCCGATCTCCATGACCCGGGACAACCCGAAAAGCCACGCATCCTGGGTTTGCAGTCCGGTCATGACAACAATGACCACGGTTATGGCCGCCATCCGGTAGCGCTTGCGATAGCGCGTCAGAAAGCTGCAGACCCCGATGGTAACGAACAGGGCGATGCCCACGGGAATGGGGGTTTTGGGGACCAGGAGGATGACCACGACACCCAGCAGGGCGCCGATGATGGTGCCGGAAAAGCGATACAAACACATCTCCACCGAATCCGCCACGTAAACCTGCATCACGATGACGGTGGATATCACCGCCCAATATCCGAATTCCAGTGCCAGGACCGTTGTAATGGCGTAGGCCAGAACAGCTGCCAGCGCAGTCTTGAAGCCGTGTGTCATGTGGGTCGCGAAAACATTCATGGTGCCCCCTAACAATTGAAAAGCGGCCTTCTTACAGCATAAGACCAGGGAAGGCAAGCCGAATGGGCAGGCAATGGGCTCAAGCGGATGATCAGGTCGAACGGGATGGATACTCACGGCGAATCTTTTGGATCGCCGCGTCGAGCTTCTGGAGAAAACGGGAGCGATCGCGCTTCTGCAGGGGCGGCGGCCCGCCCGTGATCTCGCCGGCGCCGCGCAGGTCGGCCATCAGGTCGCGCAGGGCCACCGCGTCACCGACATTGTCTTCCGTAAAGGGTTTCCCGTTGGGCCCCAGTACGCTCGCGCCAGCCTTGACACAGCGGCTCGCCAGGACGATGTCCGCCGTGATCACGATATCGTTAAGCTGCACCTGTGCGACGATCCAGTCATCGGCCGCGTCGAATCCGGCCGACACGACTTCCAGTTCGATCCATTTTTCATTGGGGATGCGCATCCAGGCGTTGGCCACCAGGGTGACACGGAGCCCATAGCGGCGGGCGACACGGTAGACTTCCTGCTTTACCGGGCAGGCATCGGCATCGACATAGATGTGCAGCAAATGAAATGCCTCCCTCACCTTGCTTTGAAATCATGCTGTTCGGATCGATATCGGAACGATCTGGCACGCTACAAGTCGGCGTAATGGGTTTCCATGCAGCGCGGGTAGATGCTGTGACTGAACTCGGATTCGGAATGGGCATGGATATAGGCTTTGGGCCTCTTTCCATTAAACGCGGGCGAAACGGCCCGGTCGCGGCGCCGGCCGCAATTCGTTCACGCGCCGTTCATTGCATAATGGATCCTTTTATTCAAGAAACAACCACAGGGCCGGATCGGTCCGGGCCATACGGGGCATGTCCTAGTGGTATCCCGCGTTCAAATGCCCGCCATCGACACTGTTGGGCTCAACCGTCGGTATTGAATCCCTCGATATTGTCCCCTTTGTGAATGAAGGCGGTGAGGGTTGCGTAGGCCCGTTCGTAGGCCGCCATCACGTTCCGCATCTGGTCGCACATGGGATCATGGTCCCCCAGGTCGCCGACCATCTCGCCCAGCAGTTGACGGCCGTCATCCAGGTGGTGTGCCATGCGCGCTGCCAGGTTTTTACGCGAGCTGTGGCGGACCTGCTCCTTTTGGATCAGCGGCACGAGGTGCTGAACGGAAGCTTCCACCAAGGCATCCCGCGCAACGCTATGGGAACGGGCGACATCATCGAGGATCTCGGCGGCATCCCGGCTGATAACATATGTTTTGGCCGTTCGGGGTTTTTCCTCCAGGTCAAGCGCTTGCGCCCGCGCGGCAATCACCTGGAGGGTTTCCGGTTCCTGCACCATATGATCGAAAAGGGACTTGGGCTTCAACCGCAGGTGGGAGCCCAGGATGTTCATGGCCTCGATACACCGGGGCGTCAGCTTGAAGGCGACCCGGATGGACTGCCGACCGCGCAACTCGGTCGCGGATGCCCTTGGAAGGGATACGTCGGGGGCTTTTGGGTGGGCGGACTTTTTGGTCATGTTGCAAACTCCCGCTCGGGAAACCGCATCATTACTTTATGATAAAATAAATATATTATAATGACATAAAAAATGCAATGCCGATATTGACACACCATAAAAAATTGCTAAATTTTTGTTCAAACGGCAGTGAAAGTCATCACTGAATGTCCAATAAAATTAATTAAACAGGAGGACTTAGCCATGATTTACCGCAGCATGTACGGTGTTCCCACATGGAAAGTTCGCAGCCCGTTTCATGAACTCGATCTAATGCAGCGACAGATGGACCGGCTAATGGATACCCTCAGCGGCCAGCGCACGGGGCATGTGTCTGCCGGCGTTTTCCCGCCCATCAATCTGACGGAGGATCAGGACAACTACTACGTGCGGGCCGAGTTGCCAGGCATCGAAGCCGACAAACTCGATATCCAGGCCACGGGCAACAACCTGTCCCTCTCCGGGGAGCGCCGGATTGCCGAGGAAGGCAATGGCGTCCGCTACCACCGGCGCGAGCGTGAAGGCGGCTCCTTTTCCCGTGTGATCACGCTCCCCGGCGACATCGATGCCGAAAAAGTCGACGCCGAAATGGCCAATGGCATTTTGACCATCAAGATCGCCAAAGCGGAAAAGGCCAAACCCAAACAGATTACGGTTCGCCATTAATGACCGGTTTAGAAAAGGAGGATTCGATATGGCTGCCACCGATAGCAAAGAACTCAAAGTCCGGGAAAAACAGGAACTGGCCCAGCCTGCCGAACAGACCCGACCGGGAGCCGTATTTACGCCGAGCGTGGATATTTTTGAAACCGACAATGACATCACGCTCCTGGCCGATATGCCCGGTGTCCGGCCGGAAAATCTGACCATCGACCTGCGGGACAACACCCTGACGCTGGAAGGCGACATCGCGCCGATGGAAGCCCAGAAGGAAGAGATGATCTACATGGAATATTCCACCGGGCGCTATTATCGCCAATTCTCGCTGTCCGAAGTCATTGACCAGGCCAAAATCGACGCGCAGATGAAAGATGGCGTATTGCGGCTGTCACTGCCCAAAGTCGCCAAGGCCACGCCGCGTAGAATAACGGTAAAAGCGGCCTGACAACCCAGACCAGCCGGTAAGTTGCCTCCTCGCTTACCGGCTGGCGTCCCCGTGGAGAACGGGCCGGCTCTTTGGGAGGCCGTCGGCAGAAATAACCTTCTTCGGGTTCCCCTTCCAGGAGGTTCCGATGCCGCATGACTATTACATCGTTTTGGGAGTCGAGCGTGGTGCGGATTTATCCCAGATCAAACGTGCCTACCGCAATGCCAGTAAGCGCTACCATCCCGACACGGTTGGCGGCGACACCTGTTCCCGCAAGTTCATCGAGGCGCAGGAGGCGTACGAAGTCTTGTCCGATACCGCCAAACGCCGGGCTTACGACGCCGAACTGGTCCGGCGGGAACCGCCTGTAAATATCCGGCCCTCCGAAGAAGCATCTCCCCGGCAGGCCGCCCCTAGGGAAGCCTTTCGGCGCCGTCCGACGGTTGTCGACGATTGCTTCGAGGGGTTTAAACCAGGCCTCGATCGCCCCAGCGCCGTGCCCGGATACCATCACCACGGTTTGTATCTGCAGGCGATCCTTTCACCGGAGGAAGCGTTGCACGGCGGCATTTTTCCCGTCTCCGTGCCCGTTATGGCGCCTTGCCCCGATTGCCGCACGAGCAGCCTGTGGGAGGCTTTTTTCTGCCCCTGCTGCCGGGGACGCGGGTTGGTGCATGCCCTTCGCGAATTCAACCTGCAGATTCCCCCGGAGACAAAAACGGACACAACAGTGGCGGTCACGTTGGAGGACATCGGCCTGCCCGACGTCCGTCTCATTATCGATGTGCTGGTCTCCAGAAAACCCTTTGGTTATGGACGCCCGGCACCGCTTGATTGAGCCCGACAGCTGCGGCAATGGAAACGACAATTCCATCAAGAACACGCAACATTCCTTTGATTCGCACTTCAGGAGGACGCCATGGTTCATGAATTCTGCCCCGATTGCGGCCATCTTTTACCCAAAGCCCTGACCCGCTGCACCTTTTGCGGATGGTCACAGGACATCGACGATCTGGCCGGCCGAAAATTCGATCCGGACCCGGAAGAAGCGCTTGTCCACAGCCTGACAGACAACGTTTATCCGGGCGAAGGGGCGATGCTGTAAGCACCCTTCGCCTTCAAAATGGCTCGGGCCGGGATCTTCCCGCAACCCAAGCAGCACTGATACGGGATCCCGGCCTTCACCATGTTCCATTCTAAGAAATTGGACCGTTTGAGCGCTCCATTCCGATGAAAAAACCAATCATTATAGGATATCCCCTACTCCCCATTCACTTTCCATGCCCACGCATCAAACCACCACACATTTCCTACCCCCTTGGCTGCCACCCCCCCCTTAAAATCCATAACATATTAATTTAATAATGTTTTTACCAAAAAACAAAGGCCGAGAATCATACTTTTGTAACCTATTTTCGGATTCCCTACGTCTACTAGGATGAAATAGCATGCCGCCCGTTGCGTTCCAGCAGCAGCCCATGGGCAGGTTATGTCGGCAAATCCAACGCCAACCTTAAAAGGTGCAGTCATTTTGCGTACGAGAAAGACAAAACAGACATTCGCCAAATTCATCCTGCTGGTGCTGATGGTCACCCCCATCGGATGCGCCGCCGTGGGACCCGATTATGCCCAGCCGTCATTACCGCTGCCTGAACAGTGGCCCAACATGACGGACGACGGGACCCAACAGGATGCGAACCTGCTGGCTGAGTGGTGGCAGGGGCTGAACGACCCCCTGCTGACGCGCCTGATCAAGCAGGCGGCTGCCGACAATCTGGATGCCCGCGAGGCGCTTTCCCGGGTGCGCCAGGCCCGGTTTCAACGGCGGCAGACCCGTGCGGCCCTGTTTCCAAGCCTGGATGCCAGCGGTTCCGCCACCAAAAGCGTCCGGCATGATGACGACGGCCACACGGATACCGAACTCTATGCGGCCGGATTCGATGCGGGGTGGGAATTGGACGTCTTCGGTGGCACCCGCCGGTCGGTGGAAGCCGCCCAGGCCGACCTGGAAGCCGGTGTCGAAGATCTGCGGGACGTCATGGTGACACTGCTGGCCGAGGTGGTGGTCAATTATATCGATGTGCGCACCTACCAGGCACGCCTGGCGGTGGCCCAACGCAATTTGGCAACTCTGGAGGAAACCTGGCAGCTGCTCAAGGCCCTCGCCCAGGCGGGCACGGGTGACGAGCTGGCGGTGGCCCAGGCCCGGTATAATCTGGAAAGCGGCCGCGCCACGCTTCCCGATCTGGAAGCGGGGCTGGAAACCGCCATGAACCGCCTGGCCGTTTTGACGGCTCAGCCGCCCGGCAGCCTGCAGGCTGAATTGACCCAGGTCCGGCCGATTCCCACCGTCGCGAGGGAAATGGCCGTCGGGGTGCCAGCCGACATCCTCAGACAGCGCCCGGACATCCGGCAGGCGGAACGCGAGCTGGCAGCCCAGACCGCCCGTGTCGGGGAAGCCACCGCCGACCTCTACCCCAAGTTTACCCTGAGCGGATCCATTGGGCTGGAAGCCCTTTCCTTGGGCGACCTGTTTTCTTCCCCCGACCGGCTCTGGTCTTTCGGCCCCACCATCAGCTGGCCGGTGTTCGATGCCGGCGCCATCCGCAGCAACATCAGCATACAGGAAGAACTTCGTCAACAGGCCCTGCTGCGCTACGAGTCCGCGGTCCTGTCCGCACTCGAAGAGGTCGAAAAGGCCCTGGTGACCTATGACCGGGAACAGCAGAAAATCGTGACGCTGCGCACTGCGGCCCAGGCGGCCGATCTCGCGGCTGAATTAGCCGGCCATCAGTATGTCACCGGCATGACCGGCTTCAGCGACGTGCTGGACGCCCAGCGTTCGCAACTTTCTTTCGAAGATCAAATGACCCGGAGCCAAGGAGCCGCTTTAACAGCCCTGGTTGGACTCTACAAAGCCCTGGGAGGGGGATGGCAATCCCTCCTTCCACCGGGAGAATTTTCTCCACGCGAAAATGACAAAGGAGCCGGATGATGCTGGAGGGCAATACCACCACGGTTGAACAAACCTTGGGGCAGGCCACCGCCGCCAACGGGCGCAAAAAACGACGCGCATGGCTGGCCGGGGGTATCCTGCTACTGATTGTCGCCGCCGCGGCCGTCGGGATCCTTCTTCGCCCGAGCGGCAAGGCTGTGGGCTTTCAGACCCAGCCGGTGCAACAGGGCGATCTGGCCGTTACGGTCTCCGCCACCGGCAACCTGGAAGCCACCAACCAGGTGGAGGTGGGCAGTGAACTGTCCGGCACCATCACCCGCATGACGGCCGATTACAACGATACGGTAGAAGCCCGGCAGCCCCTGGCGTACCTGAACGACGTCCAATACGAAGCGGCGGTGTTGCGGTCCCGCGCCGAGGTTGCCTCGGCCCGGGCCAATTATCAGGAGGCCCTGGCCACCCGGGACGCAGCGGCGAAACAACTGCAACGCTACCGGAAAACGCGGGAACTTACCAACGGCAAACTGCCGTCCCTGGATGATCTGGAACAGGCGGAAGCCGAGCTGAAGCGCTCGAAGGCCGCCTTGGCGGCCGCGGCCGCGGCCATCACAGTGGCCCAGGCCAATCTCAAATCCGACGAGGCCGATCTGGCCAAAACAGTGATCTACGCCCCCATCAGCGGCGTCGTCCTCAGCCGGGATGTGGAACCCGGTCAGACCGTGGCCGCCTCGCTGGAAGCGCCGGTGCTCTTTGTCCTGGCAGAGGATCTGCGCCGCATGGAACTCCAGGTGGATGTGGATGAAGCCGACGTGGGCCAGGTCAGGGAGAACCAGACGGCCGCCTTTACGGTGGATGCCTACCCGGACCGCACCTTTGCGGCCCGGATCACCCAGGTGCGCTACGGCGCCGAAACCACGGACGGTGTGGTGACCTATAAGGCCGTTTTGGCGGTGGAAAACCCCGATCTCCTGTTGCGGCCGGGCATGACGGCGACTGCGGATATCACGGTCCTGAAGACCGAAAACACCCTGCTGGTGCCCAATGCCGCCCTGCGGTTCACCCCGGCTGCGCCGGCCGCAGGTGAGGGCAAGCGCCGAGGCCTGTTGTCCTCCCTGCTGCCCGGGCCACCCCGCCGTCCAAGAGCAAAAAAGTCCGCCGGAACCGAAACGGCGCATGCCAACGGCAAAAAAGCCCGCGTCTGGATGCTGCAGGGCGACCGGCCGCGGCCTGTCCCCGTTGACATCATCGCCACGGATGGCGCCTTGACGGCCGTCCGTTCGGCGGAGCTGCAGCCCGGTATGGAACTCATCGTCAATGCCCTCAACACGCAGAAGTGAGCTCTCGAAAATGGCCTCGGAATCCACACCGCCACTGATTGAATTTCACCAGGTGGCCAAGGTCTACGGGCAAGGCACGGCGACCATGCGGGCCCTGGACGGCATCGATCTGAGCGTCCGGGCGGGGGAGTTCGTGGCCATGATGGGCCCCAGCGGGTCCGGCAAATCTACCTGCCTGAACATCCTGGGAAGTCTCGACACCCCCAGCGAAGGAAGCTATCGCTTCGAGGGGGTGCCGGTGGAACGCTTGTCCCGGGACCAGCGCGCCCTGCTGCGCCGCCAGTTCCTGGGGTTTATTTTCCAGGGCTTCAACCTCCTCAACCGGACATCCGCGCTCGAAAACGTCGAACTGCCTCTGATCTACCGGAAAATGCCGGCCCGGGTGCGCCATGAAAAAGCCATGGCCGCCTTGACGGCCGTGGGGCTGGCCAAATGGGCCCATCACGCCCCCGGAGAATTGTCCGGCGGTCAGCAGCAGCGAGTGGCCATTGCCCGGGCCCTGGTAGGCCAGCCAAGGGTGCTGATGGCCGACGAACCCACCGGGAACCTGGATTCGGTGCGCAGCCGGGAAATCGCCGCAATGCTGAAGGACTTCAATCGCCGCCAGGGCATCACCATCGTAATGGTGACCCATGAACCCGAAATGGCGGCCTATGCCGACCGCCAGATTCACTTTCAGGACGGCCGCATTACCTCGAACGGACACCACGGGAAGAAACGCTGATGCTCTGGGAAACCTTTCTGCTGGCCCAGCGGACCATCCGCCGCAACGCGCTGCGCTCCACACTGACGATCCTGGGCATCGTCATCGGGGTGGCCGCCGTCATAACCATGGTAACTCTGGGCAGCGGCGCCACGGCCAAGGTCACCAGCGACATCTCCTCTTTAGGCACCAACACACTCCATGTCCGCCCCGGTCAGGGGATGCGGGGACCGGGGGGAGCCCGCACCAGCGCCGATCAATTTACCATTGAGGATGCGGACGCCATTGCCAGCAATGTCGCCGGCCTTGCGGCCGTAGCTCCCACCGCCACGGCGTCGAGCCAAGCCATCCACGGAAGCGCCAACTGGTCCACCGCCGTTACCGGCGCCTCCAACACGTTTTTCCAGGTTCAGAGCTGGTCGATTGCCCAGGGCCGCGTCTTCTCGGCCGGCGAATTAAAGGCCGGCAAGGCCGTCTGCCTGCTGGGGCAAACCGTATGGGAGGAGCTTTTTGGGGTAGTATCACCCCTTGGTCAAACTATCCGTCTGGGCAAAATCTCTTTCAAAGTGATCGGAACACTCCAGGAAAAAGGGCAGTCCAGCTTCGGTACGGACCAAGACGACATCGTCGTCATTCCGCTGCGCACCCTACAGCGGCGCATCAGGGGGGATACGGATGTGGGTACCATTCTCGTGGCCGTGGCCGACGGTGTCGCCACCACGTCCGTCCAGGGACATATCGAAAACTTGATGCGCGAACGGCGGGGCATTCGACCGGACCAGGATGATGACTTTCATGTGCGCGACATGAAAGAACTCATCGACACCCTCACCGGCACCACCACCGTCCTGACCGCCCTGCTCAGCGCGGTGGCCGGGGTCAGCCTCCTGGTGGGCGGCATCGGCATCATGAACATCATGTTGGTGTCGGTGACCGAACGAACTCGCGAAATTGGCACCCGGCTGGCCATTGGCGCCCTGGAGCGGGAGGTGCTGATGCAGTTCCTGGTGGAATCGGTGGTGCTGTCCACCTTCGGCGGGGTGATCGGCATCGCCTTAGGTTTGTGTGCCGCAGGCCTCGGGTCCTATTTCATTGGGGTTCCCTTCGTCTTCAAACCCGGCATCGTGGCGGCCTCTTTCCTGTTTTCCGCCGCCGTGGGAGTGGTCTTCGGCTATGTCCCGGCCCGCAAGGCCGCCCGGCTAAACCCCATCGAAGCGTTGCGCTATGAATAGAGACTTACAGACGAAATGGGGGGAAAACCTTGCCTTCTCATTGGAGAAGACTTGAAACCGATTTGTAGGTTTCGGGCGCGGTTTTCCCGTGCTTTGACGGTTTCCCCTGATTTCCAAATTTTCGAATTCCCTATTCCCTGAAGTCCTTTTGTATCGGAAACCGTTGCCCCGCAGCCCTTTACAATCGCGTCACCTCCGGAAGAATGCGCCACTCACTTCAACTGGCTGTCCTTGCTGCCGCGCCGATTGAAAAGCGCCGGCGCCGCCTGGCGCTTTTCCAGTCCGGCCTGGCAATCGACACACAGGCGCACGCCCGGGATGGCCTGGCGCCGCGCCTCGGGGATGGGTTCTTCGCACATCTCGCAATGGGTCCGGCTTTCGCCTTCGGGCAGCCGGCTGCGGGCCAGCTTGACGGCGTCCGCCACGCTGGCGTCGATTTGTTCCTGCACATCCCCGTCACGGGACCACCCTACGGCCATGATTCATCTCCCGTCTTGATGCGTTTTTTCTTGTTGTTACCATGCCGCCATAGTCAATGGATACGGCGTTGTCGACCGGCTAAACCGGCGGGCATGTCATGGCTGGAGGGATTCAATCCGCAAGCTTCGAACCATGTGTTCCAAATGGGCGAGGGGTGTTTCCAGCCCCCCTCCGACAGCATACACGCCGATCAACGTCTTCTCCCTGTAGCCGACAACCCCGTAGGCGGTCAAATTATAGCCGAGATATTTCAGCTTGATGATGCAAAAGTTGCCTTCGCCGCCCGGCAGCCGGATCCGTTCCTTATGCTTGACCTGGATATGGTTTACCCCTTGGGTTTGCGCGAGCTGCCTTACAATATAATCTTCACTGTCGGCCAGCTTCAATCCGTCCGGAATGTCGTCGCAGACCACCGTCACAACGGGAAAACCCGTCAACCCGCTTTTTTGAAAAACGACGGGAGGGACAAGCTCCGGCCCGCTGTCGCCCAGGTCGGCGTCATAAGTCAACGAAAAACCCATGGATGGATTCACATACGGCTTCCATTGGGGCTGAGAGGACCCCGGGGCCATTGCCTGCCGCCGTGTGTCCCGGTCGGCATAATTGGCCGTCTGCCAGAACTGATCCAACGATTGCAACCGCGCGAAAGCGGCGTGGTTTCCCGGAAGCGGCCGATCGGATTTGACCGCCGGCATGATGTAGCGCCGGAAAAGGCCCGCCGGGAGAAACCGCGACAATGCGGCCAGGCGGCCGGTAAACACCACCACCATGTTGTGACGCTTCGAAACGTAGATGCGTTGCCCCCTGTATCCAATGGCCGCGACCTCCCCGGGCCCCATCACCCACCATTGGTATCCGTAGCCGGACGCCCGACCCACCGGTATATGGCTGCGGGTGGCATCCGCCACCCATTGGGCCGATACGATTTGCCGCCCGTTCCATCGTCCATCTTTCAGGAAAAGATACCCGAACCGGGCCATGTCGCGGGGGCGCATGCAAAGCCGCCCCCAGCCGATGGTCTGGCCCCGGCTGTTGGCCGGCCAGTCGACATCCTGTATGCCGAGGGGGGTGAACAGATGTTCCTTGGCAAACGCCAGGCCGGGCTGGCCCGTTACCTGCTGGATAATGGCGGTCAGCAGAAACGAAGCCCCGTTGCAGTATTCAAACCGCGTGCCCGGCGCTTCGGCAATCGGAAGGTCGAGCATATGCTGTACCCAATCCGTGCTGCCGCGCAATGCCCTCAATCCGGCCCACTGGTGGTGGATCGAGTCCCGGCACTTTAAACCGGTTGTCATCCGCAGCACATCCTGCAGCGTGATTTGCTGTTTGCGCTTATCCGGATGCCGGGGGGTTTTGTCCGGGAAAAAGTCCAGCAGGGGCTGAGCGACCGAAGCGATATAGCCTTTATCGATGGCAATACCGATGAGCGTCGATGAAATGCTTTTGGTGCAGGAATGGAGATCATGCCGCGCTTCCGGCGTCCGGGGGAATTGATAGGTGTCGAGAACCACGTAACCGTTGCGGACAATCAGGATGCTGTCGACTTCAAGGTTTTTCTGCCAGAGCCTGTCCAGCATGTCGGCCAGCATTGCCGAACACATCCCCTGGCTTTCGGGGGTGGCCTTGCGCCACTGTTGATCGGGCCAGTAGTCCCCGGCGGCCAGGGCCGCAGGCGGGGCGCCAAGGCACAGGGCCCAGATCAACAAGGGTATGGCGAAAGCAAGGAAAGGTTTCAAATGATCTCTCCCTATCTTCCGTAATTGGGAAATTCCCGTCGCCTCGCACTATCGGCCGGATGCCGAAATTTATGGACCTTGATCTATTTGACCACCGTAAGCGGGAAATCCATTCCGATGGAATACACGACCGGGTATTGCGGTTGCTGTTTAAACTGCTGAGAGAATAAAGGAAGTTGTTCTTCGACATAGGCCAGAAGACGTTTAACAGTCACGGTTGTCTGATCCCCCATGGCCGCCTTGCCATTTAAACCCTGCAGAAGGGTATGCGTAAAAACGCCATGGCCAAGCTCTTTTACTTCCGCCGCGTATTGGTTTTGGGTGGATGCGGCAATGATATAGACCCCGGAGGCTCTTGCCAGTTGCATTAAGGCCCTGCGGTCTTCATATCCCCTGAACGCCAAAAGGGCAGCCCCGCTTTTACAGGAATCCATGATCAGAAGAACTTTTTGAGCACGCGCATTTTTCAAATAGTCGGCCAGGGCGCGCGATGATATTCCCTGATGGCGAACTTCCTCATCACGTTCCGGTCTCAGTAAATCATGGGGAATGAAATACCATTGATCATCCACAGCCTGTCCATGCCCGCAAAAATAGAGTGTCAGTACATCTTCAGGTTCCGTGTTATCCACTGCGCGGTCAAGTGCATCTTTAATGCGTTGAGCGGTCGCATTCTCGTCCAGCAGGGTGTCGATGGATACGGATTTAAACAGGTGGTGATCAACCTGACCTTTAAGAAAAGAGGCAATGGCGGTCGCGTCGGGAACGGCATAGTTCAAATTCAATTCCGCGTTGCGGTACCGATTGATCCCGACAACCACGGCGTGCAGGTCGACTTTCCTCTCGGTGGTAGGGTGCTTGACGGTAACAGGTTTCGTTCGCGCCTGAATGCCAGCGCGGTTGAAAGCGATGGCCGAAAACGTATTCGCGCCAGCCAGCAACTTGACGTCAAACCGGGCGATCGATTCATTCTTGACAGACGTAATCTGCAAGCCGCGTGTTGCTTCCCTGTGGACACGTCGGCCATTGTGGTAAAGCGCCATCCGTTCGGCACCGCCCCCGCTGTCTTTTGTTAAAACGGACACGGTAACCGTATCCTTTTCGATCACGGCGCCATCGACGGGTTTTAAAATTTCAATCGATGGCGGCGGCAGGTCCAGACGCGTAAAATCGGCCGGCGCTGTTGTTCTGCCGGACAGCGCCTGCCGGATGGCTTCGGGTTTGTAGAATGATTGGAAATAAGGCTCTATTGAATAGCTGCGCCCATCGATCTTCATCCACAGGTGTCGATAGGCATCTTCAGTCGTGTTGAAATAACCTGCGGGATTGACGACCATCCAGTCCAGGAAGTCGAAATTGACCAGGCACGCTTTGACCTGACGGTCTTCGATATCCCATAGCAGGATGCGCCCGTCTCTCCCTCCGGAAGCAATTCTTTTCCCGTCGGGCGAAAAAGCGATTGCCTCAACCCATCCCGAGTGGCCATTGAATTCCTTCATTAAACGGCCACGATACGCATCCCATATCTTTATGGTCGAACGACTGCCACCTGTGGCAACAAGCTTCCCGTTCCTGGACACGGCAACGGATTTTACCGACCCCGTATGCCCTTTAAACGCCTTCAGCCGCGATCCATCCGAAATGTCCCAGATTTTTGCGACACCGTCATTTCCCCCCGATACCAAGAAACGGTTGTCAGGCGTAAATGCCAGGCTGTTGATCTCACCCGAATCGCCCTTGATAGAACGTAAGGGTCGATTAGCCGCAAGGTCCCAGACAACAATTCGCCCTGACTGGTCTCCGAAGGCTATCATCTGCGAATGGTTTGAAACCGTAAGGGATGTAACCGCCGGACCGCCGTCTCTTAGCAATCCCCGCCTTTGTCCGTTTTGGAGATCCCATGTTTTGATCGCGCCATCAGCGCCACCCGAGATAAGAAGGTTGAATTTGGGGACAATTGCAATCGATGTCCCGATGCTGCGACCAAATGATTTTGCATGGGCACGGGTATTTTCCCAAAGGATGCTTCCGTTCCCCGTTCGGACGGAAATCGCCGTACTGTCACCGACAGCGTGTATTTTCCCGCGATCACCATATTGCACGGATACGGACGTGCGATCTCTATGGTAATATGGGGTTGTGTGGCCTGTTGCGATCGGCTTGGCGAATAAATGCCCTTCCTTGAGATCCCAGATAATGTATCCCCCATAAATATAGCCGGCCGCCATGAACCGTCCATCGGGAGAAAACGCCAGTGACTTGACGCTTGTTCGGGATCGCGGAAGTGCTCCTAATTGCGTCGAAAAAAGATCGGCATTCGCAAAAGCGCTTTGAACCTGGCGGCCCTCCAGGAGGGCTTTTTTATCCTGGTCCGCAACGGACCGTGTTTGGGGGGCATGGCCATAATGCCCCAGGGCACTTTCAGCCTCTTCTCGCACGTAGCGGCTGGGATCGTTTAACGCCTTTTGTAGCGGGGCCACCGCCCTGGGATCGTTTATTTCTCCCAGATAATTGGCGGCAAGCACGCGCACGCGAAGATCCGGGCTTTCAAGGGCTTCTAAAAGCGGTTGAATCTCATTTGTCTTTTGGTAATTATCCCTGATTTTTGCAAAGTTTTGTCGATAATTGCCGGGCGAACAGGCCGCCAGAAGGGCACCCATGACGGACAGCACTACGATTAGGGAAACTATTTTTTTCTGCATACCGTTGCCTGGGAAGGAATGGGGGCCATTGCCGGGATCGCTCCGGATAAGGCCTGTAAAAGCCGTTTCATCCAGAATGCGGTAACGATGCGACTATACCAAACGAATCCATCTTCTAAAAGCTTCCGTTAGCTTGCCGCTATTTAGCCTGAATAGTTGCCTAAAATTTATTGCGTAGGAAAAATTTCATGCCATGTTCGGACTAGCCGCGGCCTTTCTGCCGGGCCGGCAGGAATACAAGGGTGCCCCGCTTGAGCTGGGTGAAATCCTTGATGCGATGGCCGCGCACCAGTTGTCCGTCAGGCAGGAAGTAGATGGTCTCGGGGGCTTTGTAGCCCTTGCCGGCAATGCGGTAGGCGGACTGGTCCTTGCGGAGCTCGAAGGGCCCTTTGTAGCCGACGATCAGCCGGGTGCGGACCGGGAGATCGTCCCAGTCGTCGATGACCGATCCGGTTTTGATCCGGCCGGAGGGCAGGAAATAGATGGTGGTGGCCCGGTTGTAGAGCCGCCCGGCCAGGGACCAGGCCGTGACGCCGTCCGCAATGGTTTTGACCGGGCCGTCGTCCTTGAGCTGTTCGACACTGGCCTCCTGGTTGAGCAGGACCACCGTTTTGGCGGGCAAGCGGTCCCAGCCGACCTTGGCGGCGATTTGATCCCCCGAAAAGATCCGGCCGTCCGGGAACTTGTAGACGGTCGCGGTGCTGTCGAAATCCTCTCCCGCGATCACCCAGGCCGTATTGCGCTTGGAGATGACGTTGGCCTCGTCGGCCGCGGCGACAACGGCTTTGGGGCTGTAGTAGACCGCCGCCAGCTGCCGGTCCGCCGTCAGCCGGCCGTCCCGCACGTCGGGATCATAAGGCCAGGTGGGCCCCACCCCGGCTTTGGCGCGCTCGAAATTCTTGGCGCAGCGCTTGCGGCCGCGGTGGTTTTTGCGGTGCCAGCGGTTGGGATACCCGTAGGCCACCTGGCTGTGGGTCAGGACCGCCCGGTCGTCCAAGTTGTAGACCCCCTGGAGAATGTCGATCAAAAGGCCCAACGACCGGTACTGCGCCGTCGACAGGGGGGCGTAATGATAGCCCACCATCTCGATGCCGATGGACAGCTTGCTGATATCCGTTTCGCCGTTCCACATGCTGGTCCCGGCATGGTCGGCCACATATTGTTTGTCCAGGATGCGGTAGGTGCGGCCGTCGCGCGCGATCACATAGTGGCAGTGCCCGCCGGCCGTACGCCGGCCGCTGCGGAAGCGCTTGCCCCGGGACACGACGCGCAGGGTGGCCTTCCGCCCGAGTTCGGACGTGTGCACGATGATGTATTTGGTCTTGCGGCGTTTGACTTTGGGGTAACGGGAATTCAACCGGGTACGGTAATCGACGATGGAACGCTGAAACCGGGCGGCCTCCTCGCGTGGGTAGGAACGTGCCGGCGAAGGCGCCATCAAAATAGACAGCGTCACAACCAGTGCGGCAAGACAAAATTGTTTGGCTAACCCGGCCCTATTTACCGGCATGACAGCCACCTCATATCCGCGCTTCGAATGGTTCGCAGATGGACTTTGATCAACGCATTCCGTCGGCCAAAAGAACCCTATCAACCGATTTATAGCGAATTCTGTTGGAATATCAATACCTGCAGACTGCTGACCGCGCAGTGAGGCGCCTTTCACAAAGCGGAATGACTCAGGTCACCCCTTTGAAGTGAGCTTAAAAATGGTTTGAAGCCTTTGGTTTTGATTTTCCCATTGTCCCGCGCCGAGCATCGGCGGGGCGGACGGAAAAAAGCGCGCGGACTGTCTGAACCCGCCGTAGCCTATGCGAAGGCGGGTGAGTTTCCGCGTGCTCCGGCCGCCACGACGACGCGCAGGGTTAAGCGGGGCACGGGCGGTTTCTTTTGATTCCTTTTCTTTCCCGGGAAAGAAAAGGAATAGTGCTATCAATCGCCCCGGATGGGTAGAACCGCTCCGGTTACGCCCGCCAAGGTGACAGGCTTCGATCAAACCGGAACTCTGGCAAGCGATCCCTTTGCAAAATTTCAAACCCGCCATCGCAAAATATCGAAAAAGGGAAGTCGCCCGGGGGCTATCATCCGTGCCAATCAAGGCCCGCGCCCCCCTGAAACCGCCTATCCCCGGCCATCGCAACGCCCCGCGCGCACCAGGGCATTTTGGCATGTAATATGCTTTGCCAAATCGAATTAGCCTGCAAGAAACAAGCGTGGGGCGGTTCTTTTAGAGGGGGCGGCCTGAAAATGGTGTTTGAGTTTCCGGTTCTGGTTTTCCCATTGGCCTGTCCCGACACAACCCAAAACCGAGGAGGAAATGACGTTGGGCACTGCCGGAACGTATCCCGTCTTATCGGCCGAAGAAGCGATAACCCACATACAGGACGGCGACACGGTGTCCTTCAGCGGGTTCACCCCGGCCGGATCCGCCAAAGCCGTGCCCGTGGCCCTGGCCCGGCGGGCTCGCGAAGCGCATGCCAAGGGCAATCCCTTCAAGGTCCGGGTTCTCACCGGGGCCTCCAGCGGCTACAGTATCGATGAAGCGCTGGCCCAGGTGGACGCCATTTCCTGGCGGGGGCCCTATCAGTCGGACGGCACCCTGCGCAAGCAGATCAACCGTCAGGAGGTGGAGTATGCCGACATGCACCTGTCCCACCTCCCCCAGGCCGTGGCCGAAGAATTCTTGGGGCAGATCGGCACGGCGGTTGTCGAAGCAACGGAGATAACCCCGGACGGCCGCGTCTACCTCACCACCTCCATCGGCGCTTCACCGACCTATCTGAAATACGCCCAAAAGGTGATCATTGAAATCAATCGGCATCAGTCGCCCCGTTTGCGCGAGATGGCGGACATTTTTGTGATGCCGGCACCGCCGAACCGTTATCCGATCCACATTTATGAGCCCCTGACCCGGATCGGCTGGCCCTATGCGCAGGTGGACCCGCGCAAAATCGTCGGTATCGTCGAAAATGACGAGCCCGACCGATTGGGTGACTTCAGCCCCCCGGATGCCGCCAGCCTCAAGATCGCCGATCATGTGATCCGTTTCCTGATGGATGAAATGCGGGCCGGCCGTATCCCCCCGACGTTTTTGCCCTTGCAGTCCGGGGTGGGCAATGTCGCCAACGGCCTCATGTCCGGCCTGGGCGCCCATCCGGACGTACCGCCGTTCATGATGTACTCGGAGGTCTTCCAGAATTCCCTGGTCGATATCATGGCCGCGGGGAAACTTTTGGGCGCCAGCGCCACCAGCCTGACCATCACACCGGACAAGCTGCAGCAGATTGTCGACAACATGGATTTTTTCTGCACGCGGATCGTCTTGCGCCCCCAGGAGATCTCCAACCACCCGGGGATTATCCGTAGGCTGGGGGTCATTTCCATCAATACGGCCATCGAATTCGATATCTACGGCAACGTCAATTCGTCCCATCTGTTCGGCACGGATATCATGAACGGCATCGGCGGCAGCGCCGATTTCACCCGCAACAGCTACATCTCCATTTTTACGGCCCCGTCCGTTGTCAAAAACGGCCGCCTGTCAGCGGTGGTCCCCATGTGCACGCACATCGACAGCACGGAGCATTCGGTCCAGGTCCTGGCCACGGAGCAGGGCCTGGCGGATCTCAGGGGCTTGGGGCCCGTGCAGCGGGCCAGGCGGATCATCCGGAATTGCGCCCACCCTGACTATCGGCCGTATCTGGAAAAGTACCTTCGGGAAGCCCGTGTCGGCCACATTCCCCATGACCTGGGCCGGTGTTTTGACCTCCACCGGAATTTTCTGGAAACCGGTTCGATGCTGCCGGAAGTCATCCCATAGAGGCAACCTTTCTGGTTCCCCTTGGGCAAGCTTTCCCCTTGCGGTTGACACCCACCGGCAAAATGTTAAGTGTTGACCTTTACGGGTTTCCTGCGTCGTCGTTATGCTGGGCCCCCTTGACCCCCGGAATCCTTGATGCCCTGACACGAACCATGAACATCTACCGCACCGACATCTTTCCTCTGCCGCTCCCCCCCGGGCACCGCTTTCCGGCGGAGAAATACACGCTGCTCGCCCGCCGGCTGGTGGACGAAGCCATTGTTGCCGACGGTGAGATGCGCGTGCCCCGCGAGGCGACCCGGAAAGAATTGCTGCGGGTGCATACCCGCGATTACCTGCGGCGTCTGGAAAGCGGACAGATGACCACGAAGGAGATGCGGCGAATCGGGCTGCCCTGGTCCATCGAGCTGGTCAGGCGGGCCTGTCGGTCCGTGGGTGCCACGGTGGAAAGCGCCGGCGCCGCCCTGAAGGACGGCGTGGCCATATCCCTGGCCGGGGGCACCCACCACGCGTTTGCCGACCGGGGCGAAGGCTATTGCCTATTGAACGACGTGGCCGTGGCCGCACGCAGCATCCAGGCCACAGGCCGGGCGACACGCATCCTGGTTATCGACGCCGATGTTCACCAGGGCAACGGCACGGCCGCTATTTTCCGCAACGACACCACGGTGTTTACCTTCTCGATTCACGGCAAAAACAATTTCCCGCTGCAGAAGCAGGTGAGCGACCTGGATGTCGAACTTGCCGATGCCACCGGCGATGATGCTTATCTCGAAGCCTTGCACCAGGGGCTGGAGACGGTTGCCGGCCGCTTCGCGCCGGAGCTGGCCTTCTACCTGGCCGGGGCCGACCCCCACCGCAACGACCGCTACGGCCGCATGGCGTTGACCCGGCCGGGCCTGGCCGAACGGGACCGGCAGGTGCGGGCCTTCTGCCGCCGACACGGCCTGCCGGTGGCAGTCACCATGGCCGGCGGCTACGGCCGCAACACCACCGATACTGTAGATGTCCACGTGCAGACGGTGAGGGTCTTTAAAAACACAACACTGAAACAGCAAAGAGGATCCTCCCGCAGAGCGTTAGGCCTCAGGTAGCCCCTTCGAAGGGGGCATAAGTGGTTTTGAGCCCTTGGTTTTCCCATTGTCCCGCGCCGAGCATCGGCGGGGCGGACGGATTGAAGCGCGCGGACTGTCTGAACCCGCCGTAGCCCAAGCGAAGGCGGGCGAGTTTCCGCGCGCTCCGGCCGCTCCGACGACGCGCAGGGAAGCCCCGTAGGGGCCGCGGGACACGGGCGTCTTCTTTTGCTTCGTTTTCTTCCACGAGGAAGAAAATGAAGAAACGCGTTCATAAAAACAACCCGGATCGGTCCAACCTCTTCGGGTCCTCCACCAGAGGTGGTTGGCTTAGATTGATTCGTATTGTCTGCATCCATCCCTCGGGCCTCTGGTTGCCCCCGGGCGCGTGCTTTGGTAGAGTTGTTGAAATTCTGAATTTACATCCCTCTATTTCGCGTGTTGAAAAGGGAGGATGCCAAACCGGTCTTGAAGCGGCAGGAGGCCCGATGCGTTCGTCCGTAAAGACATCCCTGAAACTTATCGTCCTGTGCACCCTGGCAATGGTAACCATTGCCGGATGCATGGACAGCACCCTCGATTTCCAAATTCGGTTCGATGATGTCCACGGGCTCAAAAAAGGCGATCCGGTGGTCTTTGAAGAATCCGTCATCGGTTCCGTAACGCAAGTCGCCTACACGGATGCCGGCGATTTCCTGGCCGCCATCGCCATCCAGCAGGAATTCGCCAGCGCCGCCACCCAGGCCAGCCTTTTTTATATCGACGCCGCCCCGCAAAACAGCGGGCTAAAAGCGGTTTGGGTGGCCCAGATGGAGACGGGCGCCCCGCCCATCGAAGAAGGCGCCCTGGTGGACGGGCACGCCAAATATGCCGTCCTTTACGAACAGTTCGCCCACCAGATCGGGAAAAACCTTTTGCTTTTCGAAGCCGGGATCGATGAATTTTTCCGCGCGCTCAAGGGCATTTCCGAAAGCGAGCAAATGCAGGAAATCGAAAAGCAGCTGGATGACATCATCGCCGATCTGGGGACCATGACCAACGAGATGAAACACAAGCTCGAGAATGAAATCCTGCCGCTTTTAAGGGAGAAGATCGAAGAGCTGCGCCAAAGCCTGGAGGTCACCGGCCAGGAGAACGACCTCGACAGCATCGATCGGAAAATGGACGTTATCGATGAAGAGCTGAGCGTCTGAGCAAAACAAGTTTCCGGGTGATCGCATCGACCGGAACCAGACGTGTGCCCTCTGGATAACCCCCCCGAATCCCCTGCCAACCGTCTTTCACCAGAAACCGGTCACCGGGCCGCATACCGCCTGAGCACATCGCCATACACCGTTTCCACTTTGGCGAAAATCCCGCGCCAGGTAAACGCGGCCAGGGTGTCCTGGACGGCCGCAAAATCGATGCGAGTCCGCTGTAAAGCCCCCGCCATCTGGACTTCAAGGGCCCGGGCCAGGTTCCGCTCGAAGGCCGGCAGATCCTCGGGGTACGGCTGGTCCATGTTGCGCAGCCGCGGGGTGGGCACCAGGGTGATATCTTCGCTGCGCACATCCCCCAGCACTTCCATGACACCGGGCAGATCCGTGGCCACCACGCGGCAGCCGCTGGCCAGGGTCTCCAATACCACCAGCGGCAGGCCCTCGAACAGGGATGGCAGGACAAAAATGTGGGCCTGTTGGAAAAGGGCGGCCAGGCGCATCTGCGGGATCTGGCCGTGGATGATAACCCGCTCTCCCATGGTTTCGGCCAGTCGCAGGCAGGCCTCTTTTTCAGGGCCGCTTCCGCCCCCCACCAGGTGCAGCTGCCATTCCGGCCTCGCGATCGTTTGCAGGGCCTTGAGCAACCAGGGCAGCCCCTTGGCGTTCCAGAGCTTGCCGGCGTAGACCACCTGCACCGGCGGCGCAACAGGCTTTTCCGCCGGTTTGAAAAGGGTATCGCTGTAGCCCGCCCCGGTGACGATCACGCGCTCCGACGGCAGTTCGTAAAATTGGGCGATGTCCTCGGCCTGGGGCCCACTCAGCGCCAGGGCCGCATCCAGGTCGCGGCAGCCGCTCAGGACCCGGGAGCGCAGATGGGGGCAATTCTGGAATTGCCGCAGGTCGGTCCCGTGGCAGGAAGTCACCACCGGTATCCCGGGGAAAAGGCGCCGCACCAGGGAACTGATCAGCCAGAGGTGATGACTGTGGATGATGTCCGGCCGGAAGTCTGCCACGGTCTGGGCCAGCACCCGGGTGAAGACCTTTTCGTACATAGCGCGCTCGTCGTCCGACAGGTCCTTAAAACGGGTGCTGGGGTAGGGCATGATATCCGTCATGCCGGGAATCGCAAAGGGAAGATCCGCCCCGTTGAACCGCACGAAGCGGCATTGATCCGGGGCAACGCCCTGGAGCTCGGCCCCGGTGTCGTCCTGGATGCCGGCAATCATGATGTTCGCGTGCCCCCGGGCGGCGGCTTCACGCATGATGGCCTGGAGGTAGATGCCGCTGCCGGTGGCATCCGGGCGCTGGCCGAGCACGTGCAGGATTCGCAGTCGCAGGGGTGTTTCCGTCATGGGCGCTCCCAATTCAGTTCATAAAAACGGGGGAGAGGATCTGTCATGTACCGTCAGCGAGCCCGCCGTGGCCTGGGTCGTGGACGCGGGCGGTTGGGGGGTTTGGGGCGGTTGGGGGGTTTCGGAGACGGTCGGTAATGGTGGTGATGGTGGTGGCGATGCCGGCTGTCGTTCCAGTAGGAGCCGTAACCAACGCTGACGCCGTAGTGCACCGTCGGCGGGTAGGCCGAGGAGGCGCAGCCCGCAAGCGCGAACGCCAGAAGACCTGCCAAGAAAATTAACCATAACCGTATTGCGCGCCACATGGGAACACGTCTCCGGATAAAATCGGGGCTACCGCTGTTGGACAGCAAAAACAGCCCCGGTAGGATCGGCGATAATGGCCACGTTGCCTTCGCGGATGCTCGGATCGGGTTCGACCAGCAGGCTTCCGCCCAGGGACTCCGCGCGACGGGCCACCGCATCGACATCCTCGACGGCAATGTAGGGCACCCAGTTGGGCTGGATGGACTCCCAGGGAATCTGAACCACACCGGCCCGGGGAACGCCGTTTTCCACCAGCAGATGATAGGGTTTGCCGTCCCCCAGATCCGCCAGTTCGAGATCATAGCCGGCAATGGCCTGATAGAAAGCAATGGCGGCGTCCCGGTCCAGCGCCCAGAGTTCGGCCGCAAAAAAATCGTTTCGGTCGAAGCCATTGTCGGGCGGGTCGCCTGTCGTGCCGGCCACCAGCGCAAACGAAGCCCCTTCCGCGTCCCTGACAACCGCCACACGGCCGCGATCCGGCAAATCCCGGGCCGGCATGAAGACGGAGCCCTTGTTTTGTTCAATCCGCGATATGGCCTGGTCCACATCCATCACCGACATATAACTCAGCCAGCGGGACGGTTTGTCCTTAATTTTGGCCGGATCCACCAAAACGGCGTTTCCGATGGGAACACCGTCAAGTTCAATGGTCATGACCCGGTTTTCGGCCCCGGGTGTTTCATGGAATGACCAGCCCATCAAGTCTTCGTAGAAGCGACAGGCCTGCGAAAGATCGCGGGTGAAAAGGTCGAACCAGACGAACTTGCCGGTGAGATGCCGTGCCGTCGGCTCCGGTGTCAGCGGGGGAACCCGCAGCGTCTGACGCGCGCAGCCAACCGCCGCCAGCGTCAGGAGAGCCGCCATGCATAGCAGCATCGCGGAGCGCGTCATGCAGATCGGCCGTCTTTTATGCAGTTCCGATTTAGGCATGGACTCACCGATGGATTGAAATGGGCGAAGCGAAACGACAGGAGAAAGAAGATCCCTTACGAAGAACCAAGGCTGTAAGTGGGTGAATTATGACAATGTCGCGGGATTAGGTCAAGGGCTATCTCAAGCGATGCAAATTTACGAAAGACGGATCAGGCAATCCTCTCCGGGTCCGCCACCTGTGGTGGAAGGTTTAGGATAAAACAAAAAGGTGAAAAGCTTAGATCAAAACCAAGGGCGGGGATCAGATCTCCGTCAACCCGAATATTTCACGATTACCGGACACATCCCTGTTACACGCCCCAAACGAGGCGTGCGGTTTGCGCGCGGGGAGATGGCGATTCCCATTTTTTGCCGCCCGGCATTCGGAAACAATCCTGATCCAGCCGGTCCTGTTGATAAGCAGCGATAATCTGCTCCACCTCCCCGGACAGGCCGCTGATAACACGGATGCCATGGCTGACAATACACGCTGTCATCAGGTCGCTCACGCCGGCACAGATGACTTTGTCGACCCCCTGGCGCGCCATAACCGCCGCGCGCTCCCCCGGATTCAAGCTCTTCAGCGATAAGGTGGTGCGCGGCAGGGCGCCCGCTTCCGGCAGATCCACAAGCGCCAGGTCGTTGCACGTATCCAGGACCGGGGAAATGCGCGATTGAAATATGGGGATGGCGATACGTTCCATTTTATTTATGCTTGTGCGGCCTGAAAACGATAAAATTGCAGAGTTTGCAGATGTCGAAACCGGGATAGGTCTCCCCGGTGCGCGGAAAGGACGGTCCGCCGTCGCGCACGGTACGCTCCAGCATCCAGTGGACGGTGGGTTCCACCTGATCGCCGGGCCATACCCAATTGATTTCGCTCTGCTCGGTTTTCCCCGCGGTTTTACTGCTGCTGCACATGGGGGTGATGTTCGGCTTGGCAATCACATGGCACTGCACGCAGCCGTGGCAGATCGAAGAGTTCATGGTCATGATCATCTCGAAGGGATGCTGGTCATAGGCCGCGCACCAGTCGTTGCCCAGGTGATAGGCCTGGAGAACGTCGCAGATTCCATGGACCACGTCCGGCTTGAACGGGGCCTTGTGCAGGGGCGCCGTGGCAAAGGCCACCAACCCCTCCGGGAGACGCTTTTTGGTGCGGATGAATTTCTCCGCCTGTTCCCGGCTTTTCGTATATTTCAGGTGGCTTTTTATTTCCGCGTCATCCAGTTCCTTCCAGCCCATGACGTACTTGGCGTTGGAGCAACCGGTTTTATCGCTCGTGCCCAGGAGAATGTCGCCCCGCATGCGGGAGGCGGCCACGAAATGGCAGAAGGTGTAGGCGTGCATCGCCGTTTTGTACTCATTGTTGGCTTTGAAGTCTTCGACCTCGTCTTCCGAATAGAAATATTTGATGGCCACCGGGTAGTAGGTCGTTTTGAGGAGATTGCGCAACGCGAAGACAATGTCCGCATTGCTGAGCACACCATCGTTGCGGGCCGCATTCTCGAGAAGCGCTTGGGCCAGCGCAACGTCATCCAGATACATCTCGGTGTTGACGGGTTTGGACACGTCGGGAACGGCAGTGGCAGCATCTAACGTCATTTTCAGGCCTCCTTGGTATATGAGTGAAGGGATGATGTCGCGCGCCTCACCAAGCACATGGGAGGGGATAGGCGTTGTCCTGAAAACAGCTTTAGATTGGATTATATCAAATGTGATACATTACTCAAAACAGATGGCAATACATCATCCGGGGTGGCAGACGTTTTTCGCGGCCGTCCCGTCACGCGGCAACGGCCATACCGCCGCAATAACGCGCAGATGCGAGCATCAATAACCTGCCGGTAATTTTGGCATATTTCTTACTTAAACCCAGAGCGGTCTCCGCATAGGCACTGGGCAAAGTTTATGTCCTGCGACCGGCTATTGCTTGGAATTGCCCGCAACTTATGAATTTCACCCATTTTCTGCCAATTCCGGGACGAATCCCGCTAAATCACGTCATGGGTGCCCCATGGCAGGCAAACAACCACCGCCCATCGCATTTTCATAATGTCTAAATTGATATCTTTAACCCGGATATTTCACGCGCTCGCAATGTTCATTGACAAGGCATCTGGAGCGCCGCTGTACGCCTGTACCGCAAGCGCCTGATAACGCGGTCAATGGACATCTCGGGCGCGTCCGCAGGGTGAAAATATTGATGCGGTCCTTTCTGAAAAGCGCCGGGCACAAAGTGTTGCAAGACACCTTGGCCGCAACTTCCATCTAAGGCACTGAGCATATTCATCAAAATAAATCGGCATAAAAATTTTCATGAAATGTTCGGGTCAGGGGTCGCAGGGGTAGTGCAGTACGAAATCCTCGGCGCGACGCAAGCGCTGCACCTCATCCGGATGTGCCAGCTGCAGGACGCGCTGGAAGATGCCGTCATCGTTGAACTCGCCGTGCTTCCGGGGCTGCCCTTCCACCCCGGTGAATTTGACAAAGGTCATGCGGGCGCAGCAGACCCCCTCCACGGGACGGATGTTGATGATATCTTTATTGCGGAAAAACCCCACGCGCTTTCCGGTGGGGGAAATGCCGGGCTCGTACATGTTGTCGATCCAGACCAGAAGGCTGCCGCGGGGCAGAAAATAGTTGAACTCGCCGCCTTCGTCCCGGTTGCTCAGGCTGAAGCTGTAGAAATACGTCTGCGGGTTGAGTTCCAGGTAGGGCGGGACTGTGTCCATGAAATCTTCGATGCTGGCAGCGGCGGCCATGTAGACAATCCGGTCGAATTTGATTTTGGGAAACGCCCGCAGGATTTTGTTGACGACGATGGCGCCCATGCTGTGCCCCACCAGCGTGATCTCTATGCCGGGGTGGCTCTCGTCGGCCATGGGTGCGATCTTCTCGAAAAACTGGCGCAGGGCCCCCGGCTGCCGGACCTGGTCGAACAAAATATGCTTCTGGGGCCGGATCTGATAGGCAAACATCTGTTCGGTGCGCCGCCGCAGCGCCCTCCAGGCCCCCTCCCCGTAGCCCGCGATGACCGGCAGCGACACGATGGTGATGGGAAGCGATGCAATGGTAATGATGCCGTTGCCCACCAGCTCGCCCCCGGACCGCTCTTCGCCCTCCCAGCTTTCGAACTGCATTTTCTCCGTGTCGAACTGGTACACCAGCGTCGCCGGCAGCTCGACGATGCCGCTGAGCAGCCGTGACAGGGCGATGAAGGGCGAGGTGGGGTAGCCAATCAGCGGATCCCGGGTTCCCCGGCGAATCTCGAAAATATCGTCGTACAGGGAACTGCCCAGGGACGCATCCCAGTTGATGAAAACAGGGTAGTCGTCCGTATCCTTCAGCAGCCCGTCCGCCGTCACCATGGCATCGATGTAGCGCAGGCTGTCGGCCTGACTGATAAGCCCGCCGTGGACGTACACCAGGATGCGGGCCGTTTTACCCTGCGCCCTGGCGGCCGCCACATGAGCGCCGACATCAGTGACAATGGCATCGATGCGCGCCCCGTAGGCGTCCGGCGGCATGCGTGCGCCGTCATCCTCCAGGGCATATCCGTCCGGATCCACCATCAGGTGCGGGTGGGTCTGGGGCGGCCCGGTGGCACAGGCGCATATCAGACAAACCGTCAGGATCACCGTGACTGTCAGGCGTGCGTGTCGCATAGGCATCCCCCCTTTATCATATCAGGGATGGCGTTGGATCAGGCCGGCACGATCGCCACCGGCCGGGTCCAGCCGGCGCTGGCCCCCTTGATCTTGACGGGGAAACAGCACACCTCGAACCCGTGGGGCTGTCCGATGGCGGCCAGGTTGGCCATTTTCTCCATGTGGCAATAGCCGATATCGATACCGGCGAAATGCGCTTCCCAGATGACCTTGGCATCGCCGTTTTGCTGGAAGTCCGCCGCCTGGTAGGGCAGCGGGCGATCCCAGCTCCAGGCGTCGATGCCCACGACCTTGACCCCCTTTTCCGTGAGATAAAGCGTGCTTTCACGGCTCATCCCGGCTCCCTTGACCAGGTATTGATCGGTCCCCCAGGCCGCGTCCGCGCCGGTCCGGACCAGGACGATATCCAGGGGTTTGATGTCGTACTTGATCCGCTCCAGCTCCTTTTCCACATCCTCCACCGAGATCGCTTCGCCGTCGTTCTTGTGCCGGAAATCCAGCACCACGCCATCGCTGAAGCACCATTCCAGGGGAATTTCATCGATCGTCAAAGCCCGCTGCCCCTTGTCCATGGTGGGGTGGTAATGATAGGGGGCGTCCAGATGCGTGCCGGAGTGGGTGTAGAGCGTGATTTCCTCCACCGCCCAGCCGAGCCCCCCGGGCAGATCCTTGGTGTCGATCCCCGGGAAAAACATCTTCATCTGCTCGGCGCCCATCTCGTGGGTCACATAATCGATCTTGGGAATCATCATCGGCGGGTCGCTGGGAAGTCCGGCTTCAATACTGATGCTCAAATCAACGAATCGCTTTGCCATTTAAATTCCTTTCAGCTAGAAGCGATCTCAAAAAAGTCTTTTGGCTTAATATCGGCGTTGAACGATTGTTTTAAGTCCTCGAAATACCATTGTATTCCTCCGGCTCAAAACGCTCGTCCGCCTTGATCTTAAACCAAAATCCTAATTTTGAGATGGCTTCTGTTAAGATGGCGTTTTCAAAGTACAGCGCAATTATTCCCGAGTGTAGCTCGTTTCACAAAGCGGGAGGCCTCAGGCAACCCCCTTGAAGGAGCTTCTAGTGAATTTTGAGCTTTTGGTTTTGGTGTTCCCTTTGTGCCGCGCCGAGCATCGACGGGGCGGGCGGGAAAAAGCGCGCGGACTGTCTGAGTCCGCCGCAGCCCAGGCGAAGGCGGACGAGTTTCCGCGTGCTCCGGCCGCACCGTCGACGCGCAGGGTTAAGCGGGACACGGGCGGTTTCTTTTGATTCCTTTTCTTTTCCGAAAAAGAAAAGGAATGATTAAACAAAGTAACCAAAATTGATAGAACCTCTCCGATTCCTCCATCAGGAGAGCGCGTATAGATTAGGGCCAATAAACAAGATGGCCCCCTCTCCGGCATGTCATAATGCGCGCCTACTTCAACTCCCCCGAAATCAACCGGGCCACCGCCGCCGCCTCCAGCGAAAACAGGGTGTCCATGTGGCTTTCGATATAGCGGTCCAGCGCCTCTTTGGGGCCGTCCATGACGATATCCGTGTCATCCTTGCGGGCCTGCAGGCTGCCCTCGGCCATATCCTTCTCCAGCTTGTCCTTGTCCACCGTCAAAAGAACCAGGGTATCATCCCCGGCGCCCACCACACGCAGGATCGTGTAGTAGCCCCCCTCTTTGACGTTCAGGAAGGTGTGATCCCCCAGCTTGGAAGACACGATTTCATGGGTCCGCATGGCATAGGCGTTTTTCTTCTGGTCCCATTCCAGGGTCGCGGCCGTAAGCATCCCCCCTTCGACCAGCCTTACGAAATACACCTGGTCCCCAACCTCCCAGACGGTTTCTTCGCTGATTTCCGCTTCCGTGAGGAACACCTTCTCGCCGGCATAATGCCGGGCTTTGAAACGCGTGCAGGAGACGGCGCCAACGCTTACGACCAGGCAGCAGAACAATGTAAAAAATCGTTTGGCCATCATGCCTCCTTAACCCGGATATTTCATTAAAAAATAAGGGGCTTCTCCCGAATAGTTGGTGCAAATGAGCAATTGGGTCACAGGGTATTACCGCTTGGGCATCTCGGGATCATAAGGGTTCCAGGCGTCAAGGGGTCAAGGATCCAAGTGAAATACTAAAAAATTACAAAGAATTGCAAGGGTGGCAAAAAGCATATGCGCTTTGTTTGCATCTAATTAATGTATCGAAACGTTTTCCAAAATTAGCTGTGAAAATTGGGCCAATCGAGCGAATGCTGAAAGCTCTGATTAAATCTCCAGAGAACAAACCCTTGGCCACTTGAATCCTAGAACCCTTGGACCCTTTCTCCCAACTAATTGGGAGAAGAACCAAAAATAAAAGTTATTCGAACCGCAAACTATAGGGGATATGGATCAAGTAGTCCAAATCGCCCGTGTTATGCAGGGCCACATTGACCAGCTGGTTGTCCCGGATGGCCGAAAGCACCAGGCTGTTGACCTTGATTTTGCCCTGCCACCGCCAGGCCAACCGTGTCTCGTAGGCCTCCGAACCGTCAATCAGTCGGGTGGGCCGGTTGGAGACAACCGTCACCTGCTTCCCGAGCGCGCGCAGCCTGGGGGCATAAAACCGCCCCCCCACCATGGAAAGGGGCATGTCGGCCGCGGCCGGCGTTACGGAAACGGTCAGCACCGGCACATCGCCGACTCGGCTTTTGGACAAAAAGACCTGGCTGTCATCCAACGGCTCATCGGCAACATACACCCCGGGATAGCGCACTACAAAATGCGGCGCGTCGTGCACGTATTCCTTTTTCAAGCTTGTTACCTTGTTGTTATACGCCTGCGCCGCAGCATTATGGGGAAACAGGGCGGGCAGATCGATCACGCCGGGTTCCCGTGCAAGTTCATTTTCCAGATCGATCACCACCGCTTCGTTAAAATCCTGGAAATGGTAGACATGGACCCGTCTGGCCGTCAGGTCGTAGATATTGGAATAAAGGGTCGGGTAGTCGCCTTCATTGTGGGTGGCGGCCAGGATGTCGCGGATGCAGTCCAGCCGGTCGTCGCCGCAATCCGCCAACAGCTTTTGGGCCGTCAGGTAGCGCCAGCAGGAAATCTTGCCCGGATCGGTTTCCGATTGCCGGAAGTTGGTCACCACCTGATGGTCCCCTTGTTTGCGGACCACCGCATTGGCCTCGACAATGGCGGCATCGCCGGTGGCATCGGCAAAGAACAACTGGAAATGGTCCATGAAACCCAGGCTGTACCGATCGAACAGCGCCAGCGCTTCCGCCACCGTCCCACAGGTGGCCATGACCTCTTTGATCAGGTTGCCCCTGAAGCGCGGCTTGGCCGCCGGCTCTTCGACCGGCTTTGATTTTAGGGCGAACCCGTCGAAAAACAGCCCTTTCTGGTTCATGCCGCCCTGGGGATAGTAATTGTCAAACCCGAAAATGACGCTGCCGTAGCGGTCCCCAGCCGGCTGGATGAACCAGATCTTGGTGCGCGGATTGAACCAGTCCTCGTTGTTGCCCACCAGGACGCGCTCATCGTCCTGCAGCACCAGACCCGTACAGGCCGCTGCCGGCAAGCTCAAAAGGACCAGACAAAAGGCTGTCAACAGAATGAAGTGGCTCTTCATAACGCGCGCCTTTCTATCAATTCTTAATCAGTGAGTCCGATAAGCGGGCTTGAGGTGAATAGAGGAATCGGGACTGCCGCGACCATTATGGAAAATTTGTTATCGGATTGGTTTTCAGTATACCACACCATGGCGAAAGCCTGCTATGCAGTATTTTATTGTGGCGCCTTCAAAAGACGGGATAGGATGTGAATTTAAGATGCGCCTAAATTGAAGTTTAATTGCCGCCGATACCATTGAAGTGCTGATCCATCAATCGTTTATAAACGGCAAGCCGCTCTTCGACATCGAACCGCGGCAATTGAAGGGATTGCAGCAGCACAGACGAATAGTAGGACCACCACACCATGACGGCATCGCCGGTGTTGACGTCAGGGTGGATCTCGCCCCGCTGTTTGGCCGCCTCGAAAAGGGCAGCCACTTCCGCCAGGTCGTTTTGAAAGGATTGGCTGATCCGCGCAGCATTCTTCTGATCCATGTACAGCTCTTTCACCAGTATGCGGGAGATATCAGGCCGGCGTGCATAGTATTCGAAAAGATGCCGTACCATATAGGACAATTGGTCCTTGAGCGCACTCTGGGGAAGCGTCGCGAAGACTTTCATGATCAGAGGTCGAAAATCGTGTTCAAAAACGGATACAAGCAGGAATGATTTGTCTTTGAAGTGCTGAAAGATGGTGCCCAAGCCGACGCCGGCTTTGGCCGCCAGTTCCCTCATGGTCACTTGTTCAAATCCCTTTTCTTCAAACAGGGCATAGGCCGTCTCGAAAATGACCCTACGGGTCTCTTCCTTGTTTTTTTCACGCCTGGTGCCGAACTTTTGCGACATTCCATGTACCCGCTGTCGTCATGATAATGGTTTAAAGTCGCTTCAAAAAAAGCTTTTGGCCCAATCCCGTTGATGGATTATCGTTCCAACCTGTCGATATAAATACGCATATCTGCGATTTGAAACTGGAATTCGCCACACCGCGAACCAAAATCCCAATTTTGAGGCAACTTCGATTGAAGTCATAAAGAAAATTGCCGCCTAAAGCAACATGCGTTCCTCCCGCCTTGAAACAGAATCCAACACAAAATGATTGACACAATAATATGCTCATATTATGAACACGTTCATTTAAAGAACAAGATCATGTCATGTCGATGTCCGATTCTATAAATAATCGGCCTAAATCATAACTTCAGGAGTAATGGTGTAATGATCGAATTGGCCTTGAAGGGCGGAAAGGCGTATTGGTGCTGGGTAGCGGCCCTGGTCGGCATTATCGCGGGCGGCATGGCGGCATTCATCTGGCAGCTTCAATTCGGCTTGGGCATTACCGGCTTGGGGCGGGATATCTCCTGGGGGTTGTATATCGCCCAGTTGACGTTCCTGGTGGGCGTTGCCGCGTCTGCTGTAATGGTGGTACTTCCCTATTATCTGCACAATTACAAGGAATTCGGCAAACTGACGATTATCGGGGAGTTCACGGCGGTAGCGGCGGTCACCATGTGCGGACTTTTTTTATTCGTGGACATAGGCCAGCCCATGCGGGCCATGAATGTTTTTCTGCATCCCTCCCCCCATTCGATCGTTTTCTGGGATTCAATCGTCCTGATCGGCTACCTCCTGCTCAATCTGGTTGTCGGGTGGCATGTTATCGAAGCGGAGCGCAACGGCGCCAAACCCCCATCCCGGGTCTATCCCTTGATTTACCTGTCCATCCCCTGGGCCTTTGCCATCCACACGGTAACGGCGTTTGTCTATTGCGGGATGCCGGGTCGCGGGTTCTGGCTGACAGCCATCATGGCGCCGCGGTTTCTGGCGTCGGCATTTTCAGCCGGGCCGGCTTTCCTGGTCATCGTCTGCCTTCTGCTGCGCGCGACTACGGATTTTGACCCCGGAAGGAATGCCATCCAGGCCCTGGCCAAGATCATCACCTACGGGCTTCTGGCGAACCTGTTCTTCCTGGGCTGCGAGGTATTTGTCGTTTTCTACAGCGGGCTGCCGGACCATATGGATCACTTCCGCTATCTCTATTTCGGCTTGGACGGGCATGCGCATCTGGTGCCCTGGATGCGGAGCGCCCTGTTTCTATTGGTCGGCTCCGCCGTGCTGCTGATCATTCCGGCAACCCGCACCAACGAGACCCTGCTGGCGCTGTCCTGCGGGGCGCTTTTTATCGGAACGTGGATCGACAAGGGGATAGGTCTGGTCACCGGAGGATTTGTGCCGACCCCCCTTCACCAGCTCGTGGACTACTGGCCCACGGTTCCCGAGATGATGGTTTGCCTTGGCATTTTCGGAATCGGTCTGCTAATTCTGACGCTGCTTCTGAAAATAGTTATATCCGTGCGCAAGGAGCAAATGCCGGCAGGCCGGTTTTGAAAGGCCGCCTGTCTGAAATATTCAGTTTTCACGCCAACGATTGGGGGCTGTGCCGCAGACAGACACGCGCGGCGCCTTTGTCGGCGGAAGGGGGGACGATCATTCTTGCGCCGCATCATACCCAAGTTCGCAGAATGCTTTGAATCCTGTTACAGGAAGGGGCCCGGCCCTGGCGGGCTTTTTAATCTGGAAAACAGGATTTCAAAGGCTTCGGACTCCGAGATGCCGGCGGTATCGATGACGATTCTATCCCGGCTCCATTCGTGATACTCGCGATCCAATACCTGCTGCCAGGTTGGTAGAACGAGACGTTCGATTTCATTCCCCCGCGTTTCAATTCTGTTTTTGTGCTCCGCCTTGTCGGAACAAACCACTTCGATATCGACAAAACCAGCACCGGCTTCCCTGGCCACGTCATTCCATTCGTCTCGGGTTAATTCCAGAGGGTTGCACGAATCCGCTACGGCACTGATCCCCAGCTTTAAGTTGTCCCGGATGATCCTGTACGTCAGACGGTATCCTTCGCCGGTCACGTTGACCTCGCACAGATCCCTAATGCCTTGCTCGATGGTATCCACCCGGAAATATGGAGCCTGAAGTTTTTTGGCCAACATTTTGGCCAATGTGGACTTTCCCGAGGCAGGAAGACCCGCGAAGATGTAGAGGAAAGGTTTCATTATGTTGCGCTTATCCGAAATCGCCAGGTTTGGTTAAATGCAATAGCTTGAACCATGAAGATCATGAAGGACATGAAGGGGTTCATCGGCTCTGACCGATTTTTCTTCGTGCTCTTCGTGCTCTTCGTGGTAAATTCTTGTCTTATAAGTTGAGACTCTTTGGTAGTTTTCCGTTGCATTTTGCGCGTCTTTTCGGGCAGCTTGACAGGTGTTTACCCCAACGTTGCATAAAAAAAAGAAGGAGAAAAACAAAGCTGTTCCTCGAATGAACCGTGGGTTCGTTCCAATTGTCTCACACGAATTTGCCTCAGCGTCAACACACATGGCCTTTAGTAAAGTATCCGCCATCTTTTTTATGCAACGTTGGGGGTTTATCGTTTACAGCCATACAGCCCAGTCGTCGAAGTCGAATGTTCCGCTGCCATGGTGCAATTTGCCCTCGGCCTTCAACTGCCGGAAGGCATCCCGCATTCGACCCAGAATCTCGGACTGGATATCCAAGGAGTGGTGGGCGGGAAACACACGCTTCACCGGCAGGGCCGACACCCTCTCCAGAGAATTGAGGTACGCCTCCGGATCGGTGGAAGGAAAGTAGGCAAACAGCGTGTCTTTATAAACCAAATCGCCGGTAAATAGGTATCCGCGTTCCTTTTCCCAAAAACACATATGCCCCGGCGAATGGCCGGGCGTATGCAACACTTGAACAAGGCGGTCGCCAATATCGATACTATCCTTGTCCGTCAGCACGCGTGTCGGTTCCCCCTGAAAAAATTCATATTGGTTGACATCATAACCTTCCGGAAGGTCGCAGCGGTCGACGACCATGCCTTTAATCTGCTCGATGGTCAGGGGGAATTCTCCGTTAAGCCAGTTCAGTTCATCCGCATGCGCGTAAAAGTCCGGAAAGTGTTGATGACCACCGATATGATCCCAGTGAATGTGGGTGGCGACGGCGGCAACCGGTTTGTCCGTCAGCTTTATGACCGGGTCCTGGATATTGCCGATTCCGAGGCCGGTATCGATCAGCAAGCTGCGTTCAGAGCCATTCAAGAGATAACAATGCGTTTCCTCCCAGTGGCGGTATTCGCTGATGATATAAGTTTCCGTGTCTATCTGATCTATTGTAAACCAACGTTCCATTTGGCTTCCTGCTCAAGTTTTGACGGTTTCGTAAAAAATCCGATATCGGCGTTACGCTTCATCCCTCGTCACTGCGGCGTACGATAAGTACGCCTCTTTCCTCGGGATTCGCAAGCCTTGATCTCGAACATTTTACGAAACCGTCCCAAATCTGACTTTTTACGAGACCATCAGTTTTCTATCAGCAAGTTCTGTTTGCCCATTCTTAATGCCGATGTATGGCACCCACCCAATCTAAATCAGGTGCAGATATAGATTTTTGATTTGCCGGTAACCACAGCGGCTTTCCTGACCTGGCGAAAGTGTTGTTTCAGAAAACCCGCTTCGTGCTTCAGGATCTGGAGGGCTCTTTCCCGTCCCATGGATATGAGGCGAATATAGAAGAGCAGTCGGATCAGCCTGTTTTCGGGCACCTCGTGCTCCATCATCAGGAAAGGCTTTCCGGGTTTGAGGCACCGCTTGATTTCATTGAGGGTGTTGACCTGGGTGGCGCCCTTCAGCTCGTAGAAGGCATGGGAGCAGGTGACGACGGTGAAAACGCCGGTCTTGAACGGCAGCCGGCCGCAGTCCGCCTGGATTAGACAAACCCGATCATTGCCCCGCGATTTTTCCCGGGCCGCTCCAAGCATTCCCGAGGAGAAATCGAGCCCCACAACCAGTCCTTTCGCGCCAACCCGTCCGGCCAACGGCCGAAGGGCCGCCCCGGTACCCGTACAGATATCGAGCACGCAATCTCCCGGTGCAGCACCCGCTTGTTCGGCAAGAATGTCGCGCAGCACACCCTGTTTGTCGCTGGCGTGCATGGCGATAAACCTGTCATAGAATTTCGAAAACAAATCATAATATTTCTGTCGCAATTTTCGCACGGCGGCATGCCCTTTATTGGTTAGCACTTTTGATCCTCTGATAAAGGGTCAAAAACTTTACCCCGAACATTTCATGAAATATTCGGTTTAATTCAATCTGCGATTGCAGACGGGACAGGCTGGGATCGCCGGGTATCTGTTGAAAAATGAGTGGCGTTTCCTTCTTTATCCACAATTTTTCATGAAAATTCGGGGTCGGTTGAACCGGTTTGGGTGAATAATTAATGGTTAAGATACGACCCTTTCTGTGTCTCCATTGTTCTGTATCTACTTTTTTCTGGCACGTATGGTAACTATGTCCTTAATTGGATCAATTTCATATTTATAGACTTCAAATGGCCACTCATCGAAAGTCATAGATGTCATAAATTTACCGTTTTCAGGTGAAACAAGTCGTACAATTTCGCGTGGCTCCATTGACTGAGTCACAACAGTACCGTCAAAGTCCTTGAACTTAACCTGCACCTTGGTTGCTCCTTCATTTGAAAACAGCAATAAGTATTCATTTAGTTTCATTTGTAATCCTCTATTGGTTAACGCTTGAACTCACAGGTTTTTATGGAGCGCAGCGGTGTAAAATTCCAGCGTGGTGATTTGTTAGCTGTCTTTTTTCTTTGCAAAATCAACAATAGATTCAACCAATTTTACAAGCGAAGTAGATTTTAAACCATTTCCCCACGCTGATTCTAAAGCACGTGCAATTGTAATAGGATTTTTCTTTAATCCTCCTGGGTTCCCATAATAATCATACGCTGAATCTTGATATATCTTCCAATCTTTACCAAATTCATCTTCAATTATTTTTGTTAGATTATTTTTCCACATATATAAATTATTTTTGATAATTGAATCAGTTGGCCATTCATTCAAGTCCTTGTAATTCAATAGATTTAGAATCGTTCGATTATCTTTTTTGTGCTTTCCTACTTCAGATTTTCTTCTATTCTCGTCCTCTATTTCATCTTTGTCTGTGTCGGCATCGCAAATGACAAAAACGGGAATATTCAGTAGTTGAGCCATTGCCAAAGGTTTAATAATTGAGCTTTTCCCTCCAACGGGGACAATATGGCAGCCATATTTCCTAAAATCCATAATCTTTTCTGTGAGCATCAAATATGTTGAGACGAATGCAACATCTTCTATGCCTTCAGTTAAAATCAAATTATTGCAAAAAAACATCTCGTTAATTATTGGATTGAGAGACGGATACAGTTTTGCTAACATCCCTTCTTCTTTTAGTGCTTTCTGTCCTGATGATTTAAGCTTATCAGACAAGTCAACATATGAAAGTTGAGAAATATAGGACGTGCTAGGATTGTCCTTTTCTCTTACCACTCTTATTGCTTCAAAATTGTCACTGGGTATGAATAATGGATTATGTGAACAAATCAATATTTGAGAGTCTTTTGCTGAGAGATCATTTAAGGTTTCTGCAAGATGTTTTGCTTGAGGCGGATGTTGGTAAATTTCTGGTTCTTCAATTCCCATTATCAATGTTGGGGCTGTTTCATCAGAAAGTTTGGTCAATTCTTGGAGCAAAGCAAGCATATATGACCGTTGTAAGCCATGTCCAAATCTTGCTAAATCACCCTCAAAGCCTCTCTCACCAATTTTAAGATATGCCCAAGGCTCTTCAACTTTTACTGACTTATCAGAATCCTGTTTCCAAAGAACTTGAGCAGTGATACCAGGATGTGCCCAAGATTCTAAACTATTTTCTAATGAATAGGATATTGAATCTAATACAGATTGTTCCTCGTCCAATATTTTTTGATATTCTTCTTGTGTGTCCCTTTTTAGTTTTCCAACTTTTTCGGAAAAATTTACCTTTGACCTAACAGTTCTCGCTAATAATTGCCCCAAAGCCGTGTTCTTTGATTCTTCTGTTTCTTCTGTGGCATCTTTTGATGCAGGAATGAATACCCACTGCATATGGTTAGCTAATCTGTTGGCTCCTTTACTGATTCCATAGAACTGATCTTCGCTTGGAATCAAACCACAATCATCCGGATGGTTCGCTTCATATGTATTGAGAGCATCGCCCATCGCACCTTTTGTTCCTGGCTTAGGTAAGTCGGGATATTTATTTTTCAGGCCTTGGTATATAATCCTCAATTCTGAAACTTTCTCTCCGTTTTTATCTGCTTCAAAGTATTTCCGAAAATCTTGTAGGCCTAACCGAATTCCATATTGTCTCACCTCTGCACAATCTGTTTCTGAATCATATTTTGCTACAGAAGAAACAATCAACTTGTCCTGCCTTACGTAATCTGACAAGTCCTCTTTTGCGGCTTCAGAGAGATCTGTGAAAGTGACTGTGATTTTTACTGGGTTCCCTGTATTTTTGTGATGAAAATCTTCACTGGTTAGTTTACTGAGATCTGTTTTGCTGTCTTTATACTGCCTAAAAAACACATTCAAAGCATTTAAGACAGTTGATTTCCCTGAACCATTCGCACCGACAAGACAGGTATAGTTATCAAGCTTTATTGTCTCATCCTTGAAACTTCTAAAGTTTTCTATTCTTACAGATTCGATTTTCATGGTTATTCCTATTTATTTACAGCTAACGCCCGCCTTAATGGGCGCTGTATCTTCGTGAACCGCAGGTGCAATGTCCTCGTTGAAGCGCATGTTTGCGGACTCTTTCGCTTTGTTTAATCTCTCTTTCAAATTCTAAATTTATTTCTTTTTTCATTCCATCTAATAATTGTCGTGTACGTCCACGTCCTGTTTCGAAATTTTTTTCTTTTCACCATCACAACCGAGACATTCGTTTGCATCAGGCCTCCTCAAAGGGAAATCGGAACTTCTTTAAAAAAACGCTGATGGGCCGCCCTGTCTATATAAGCGACGCTTTGTATATTTCGATATTCGCAACTACGCTTACCGTTACATCAAAATCTCACCACCCAAGCTACTGCATTTCAACCGCATACCCCCTGCTCTTCAACTGTTCCAGAAGCCCATTCTCACCCACCAGATGCAGGGCACCCACCAGGACGAATTCAATGGCGTCGGTTTGAATCAGGGCTTCGATTTTGGGCAGCCAGGCCGCGTTGCGGTCATAGACTAATTGATCGGTCATTTCGGGAAATTCTTTTTCCATGCTTTTCATCGCCACTTCCTCCAACCTGACATTGTCGCCCTCCCGCCAGGCTGCCTTAATGCTCTCCATATATTTTGGCAAATCTTCCATCTGGCGCAGAGTGTAGGTGATCATCTCGTCTTCCTTTCCCTCTCCAATAGTGGCAATGAAAGCCAATTGTTCATCGGCGGTTTCCAGTTGACCGATTTCCTTCCCGTCGTTGAGAGCCCGCAGGCTGTAAAACTCGTCGACCCCGGAGCCGGCGAGGCCGAGCCGTTGCAGCTCCACCACGGTAAGCGTTATGGAAACCATGCCGGCCTTGAACTTCACAATGTTTTCCAATGGGATTTGACGGGAGGCAAGGTACTGGACGAAGTGCTCCTGTGTGGCATCCGTCAGAAACATTGTCAGATTGGTGCCTTCCGGATAGCGGGTCTGGCTCACGATCGCCTTTTGGAATTCCGGGGTCTGCAATTCCCGGATATCCGCCTCGAACACGACGATGGAGGACGCCTCGTACGCTTTTTCAAATGCCTCCGGCAGGGGGAAATCGGCCTTGCTCAACAAATGAATGGTTCCCCCGATAAAGAGATGGTGCTCCCCCTTGGCAACCTTCCAGACGGGCGAACCGGCACGGACCAGCGATACCGATACCAGGAGCAGGAAAATGGAAAAGCACGCGCAAAAGCCTTTTTTCATGGAGTTATCCTTTGTTGGAGATTGGAACCATTCTTGACTTCGGGTACATGATTACGTCGACTATTTGTTCTGCTCAATCCAACAATTCAAAAGACGCATCCGCTCTCTCACTGAACTTTTCGAGGTAATCCTGTTGTTTCCGGCTCAGGTTGTCGTAATTTTTCCAGGCAAGGTCTTCCAATCCCGAACCATCGAGGGACTCATAGTAATAAAGCTTCACCAGCATATTCCCCTTCGGCCCATAGATCCGGCCGAATACTTTGACCAGGCCATACGGCATGCTGTAGCCTTTATCGGTTATCATCCTTGTCATATGGCTGTTCATCGATGGCTGGACGCCCCTCATGTAATATTGAAAACTTTTTCCAGCCACATCCTGGGCACCTTTTTGCAAGGCTTCTACTTTTCGGAAAAAATCGCTCACAAAATATGTTTCTACCCTGTGGAATTGTATCGAAATAACCTTTGAAGCTTTGGCATCATCTGGTTTGACAAAGCAGTAGGAATCAAAATTGATATCCAATTCTCTGCCGCCCACTGATTCCGACGTATCGCGTTTGTGCGGATTGCCGACATATTGAAACTCTGGATCTATTCGGAACTTCACGTTGGGTGTGTTGGATACGAGTGTATTGTCCGTCACTTCCCGTTTGACCTGAAAAACTGAGCAGCCCATAAAAAAAAGAAACGCAGCAGCGATTACGACCAACAACAAAATTCTCTTCCCCATTGGACCACCTCCATCTAAGAATTTTTTCATGGATTTTATTTGATGGAATCATATGACGAGCCGTAAAAGCATTTGTATGGGCATGCTTATTCCGCTTCTTGATCGAACACTTTTTTTGCCATTGCGGCGAATTGGGAGGGAATGCCGGCGGCCTGAATGACTAGAAGCCCTCTCAAAATTAGGGTTTTCGTTCGAGATACGGCGTGGCCGAGTATTCCCGTAAAGCGGGACTTCCCATCTGATCAAGCCCTCAACGGTGGGTGCAATCCGCATAGGCGCCCCGAAGGAAGTACCCTTGGGGTACATACTGTAGTATGTCGAGGACTTGAGACGAGGGCACAACGCCGATATCGGGCGAAAAAACTTTTTTGAGACAGCTTCTAATAAGATATTTCTCACATACCATCGACCCGATTACTTGTAAAGACGTATCATGTGATAATGCGAACCAATCTTGTTGATGTTGTTCATATTTTTCGGATTGAGACAGGCAGTACGACAGCCCATAAAAGGAATAAACGACCGTTTTCATCTCAAATCACCCATTTGGGGGATGCCCTCCTTTTTCCCGGCTTATTAAATGTAGGCCAAACCAAATCGGGAGGGAACCATGCCTCAAATTCAAAATGCGATGGAAGTCTTCAAATTATTGGACAAATCCAACTGCCGGCAGTGCGAGGAAGCCACCTGCCTGGCGTTTGCCGCCTCGGTCTTCAAGGGCGCGCGGCAGCTTTCCGAATGCCCCAAACTCGATCCGGAAATTGTATCCCAATACGACGGCGGGCCGGCGAAGGCCCGCACCATGGACCAGGACGCCGAGGAAGCCCTGCGTCGGATGCAGGGCCAAATCGCGGGGATCGACCTGGCCGAAGCAGCCGAGCGCCTGGGGGGCCGCTGCGACAATGGCAAGCTGACCCTGCGCACCCTCGGCAAGGAATTCAGCGTGGATTCCCATGGGCGGTTTATCACTGATATCCACGTGCATGCCTGGATCGCCGGGCCGGTGCTCGCCTATATCCTGGCCGGGGAAGGAAAAACGCCGTCAGGCAATTGGGTCCCCCTGCGGGAGCTCGAGGGCGGCAAGGACTGGTACCGGTTTTTCAGCCATCAATGCGAGAAACCGTTGAAGGCCGTAGCCGACACCTATACCGACCTGTTCGAGGACATGGTGCACCTGTTCAACGGACAGAGGGTGGGGCAGCATTTCGACGCGGACATTGGCCTGGTGCTGTATCCGCTGCCCAAATTGCCCCTGCTGGTATGCTACTGGAAGCCGGACGAGGGCATGCCGTCGGACCTGCACCTGTTTTTCGACGACACCGCCGAGGCCAACCTCAAGATCGAAGCCATCTACTCATTAGGAACAGGATTGGCGTTGATGTTCGAGAAAATAGCGCAGCGCCATGGATAGCTGTACGTGGGAATACGCTTCCGGTTTCGATTCTTCATTTTCCCTCACGTGAAAGAAAATGATCACTAAATAGTGTCCTTCCATAAATGGTAGATTTTGGTTCCTAACAAGGCCCGAGCGCGTTTGTAACCGGAGGAATAGTTCGCTATTTCGAGGATTGAAAACGCGCGAGAACGCCGCCAGGGGCCGAAAGATGCCATTTAGGGATGGACACTAAATAACCTTGTTCTGCACCGCCCACACCGCCGCCTGCGTCCGGTCGTTGACGTTGATCTTGTTGAAGATGTGAATGACATGGGATTTGACCGTGTGGGGGCTGATGTTGAGGGCCTCGGAAATCTCCGGGTTGCTGGCGCCCTCGGCCAGGTGGCGGAGCACCTGGATTTCCCGCGGGCTGAGATCGTACTGGATGCGGATGCCGTAGCGGTCGTAAAGCGGGGCGCTGCGGTTGTCACCGCTGGTTGCCTGGCGGCCCGCATGCCCCCCTGTTGGGGCGGCCTTGTGACTGTCGGCAGCCCCCGGCCTGTGGTTGCTTTCGATGGACAGGGTGGATTCGATGGCGCCGTCCGACCCGAAGACAGGATAAACCTTGCGCACCGAGATCGGTTCCGCAAAATCCGGGCAGTCTTCCGGCAGGACCTTGCCCTTGCGAATGGCGGCCGCAAAGGCCATGCAGGTGGGGTAGCCGCATTGGCGGCAGTTGGTGAGGGGCAGCATCTTGACGATGTCCACCACGGAAACGGGCGGCTGGTAGAGCTTGTGGCTGGGCGTCAGGTCGTGGCGACTGGCGTGGAGGTCGTTCAGGAACGCAATGAGGCCGTCGATGTATGCGACGGCATGATCATGCCCGCGCAGGGGGGCCGCCATCCCCTCGACCGGATAGAGGGTGCAGGCCGCCTTCCGGTAAACAAAGCGGATATGCAGAGGCCGCAGCTGATAGCGGGCCTTCTCCACCGTGCCGTTGATGAAGGGGAACACCTCCCGGACATCATTGTCGAACTTGAAATAGGCTCCCCAACGCCGATCGGAGGATAAGTCCTGCAAAATACCGCCGCGGGTAAGGGACAGGTCGGAATATCCCGTTATGAGCATGGTGCCATCCTATGCAATAGCGAAACGTGGTCAGGCCTCACTCTTCCCATTACCCCGAGCGACGTGCGCTCGACAACTCATTTTTAGGCGATGTTTTGCTGCCGAAATGAAATTAACCTTTTTCGCAAATATGGTTTAAGCGTTTGGCAAGATAGGCGCTGGTCACCGCAAGGGATTCCGGATCGAGATAGGCTTCGGCCTGCTTGTTGAACAGCACCGTGCCGCCGGCCGGGAATTCATCGTCCCAGTCGTTGAAGAGCAGCAGCAGCGACACCCGGGGCAGGGCATCGAACCGCATGCAAAGATCGTAAGGCATCCCGTCTTCGTGCGGCACACCGCCCGTTTGCCGGCAGGCCTCGGCCAGTTCGGCCAGCCGGCCGCCAAAGCCTTTTACAATGGCCTGCTCCGTATCACTGGCAAAATAGTTGATGTTCGTAAAATGGGAGGTGGCTTTAAAATCCTTGAACGACACCCACCCGTCGCCGGCCGGGGCGGCAGCCGGGCACCGCAGGATATATTTGGCCAGCACGACGCAAACGATGTATCCCGGCCATTGGTTGGATGCGTCGGTGATGCCGGATGGCGCAACACGATATTCCTCCCCAAAAAACGGCACCACCACCTGATCGCCCTCCACCCGACACCCTAATATGTCTTGGATGGCATCCAAATCCACCTTGGCGATTTCCTCCAGATAAAAATGGTAATTCTTTTCAAATACCGGGTTGACCTGGGACATGGCAGCCCTCCGCAAATGGTTTCCACCTCTTTAATAATCAATTATGGCCCCTTTTTCCCAAAAAAACGAATCTGCCGAATCCCCCATTCGGGGGATGCACCGCATTTCAATATCGGATTTAATCACGTGAAAGAAAATGAAGAACCCATAAGAAACAAGGAGGCACCATGGCGACAATCGAAGACTATGTATCCGGAAAAGTGTGCCATCAACTCGAGAAAAGCTTTTCGATTTTCGACGCGGCAGACGGATCTTCCCTTGAAGGAGAAGCATCGCTTGAAGTGCATCCAAAGATAATTTATGTGGTGCCGAAGGCACCGTACAACGGTTTGGTTTTGCCTTTGCCGGCAACGACGTCCACATTCTTAAAAGCACCGCAGCCATCCAGAAGCGCTTCCATATCCCGGGGGGAATAAAACCTGAAGATATCCCGATGGATTAACACGGATATATCGCGCGTTCGCGATGTTCTCTGAAAGCCGTCAGGGCAGGAGCGGCAACGTCACCCCGCCGTGGGTGAGCACGCCCACGGCCGCATCCGGTCCCTGGCGCTTCAGGGCCGCGTCGAGAGCTTCCTCGACGGTTGCGTAAAGGGCCGCCCCCATGCGATCGGCAACATCCGGCGTCAAACCGGATGAAACCAGCGCCAAATCGACGCGCTGCCGCATCCGGCTCAAGGGCACGGCAAGGGCGCAGGCCACCGGATCCTCGGCGCTGTCGGCATCGAGCGCCTGGATCAGGCGGGTGGGATCGGACCCCATGTAGTCGGCCACCAGCGGGTGGGTGGTGTTGCCCTCGCAGCAGTCGGCCACCAGGATCAGGGTGCCGGCGTCGGCGGTCATCAATTCGCCCGCGGCAATGGCCTTGGTGCTCTGCCACAAATCGATTTCGGCCGGATAGGCATTGGCGATCACCACGGGATAGCGTTGGGGAACGGGTGCGCCGTAGACCTCGCGCGCGAATTCCACGCCCTTGCGATGGGCCGCTATAAAATGACCGGCGGCACATCGGTACACCCGTCCCCGGGCGTCCAGAGCCACGTTGACGATGAATTCGAGACCGATACGCTGATCCACGAAGGCTTCCAGATCACGGCGCAGGGGCGCATCCGGGCGTCCCAGCTGGTTGCCGGCAATCTTTGCCTGGCGGCGATGAAAGGCCTCCACGGTGGCTTCGCCGCAGACCCCGGGTAGAATGATCTTGCCCCCGCCGCTGAAGCCCGCATCCATATGCGGGGTGATCATGCCGATACCGATCCGCACATCGGCGGAAACCACCTCCTTGAGGACCCAGGCCGGTATCCCGGCGTCGGATCGCCCCCGGTAAACACTCGCGCCCGTATCCCGACAGTCGGTGTTGACGATCGCATAGGCCGCGGCGATCTCGGCGCCGATCTTCTGCCGGATCTCGTCAGCGGTCATGGGCCGGTGGGTGCCCAGCGCCATCACGATGCGCACCGCCGTGCGGGGCACGCCGGCGACATGGAGCGCCTCCAGCACCGGCGGCAAAACCAGGTGGGCCGGCGTCTGGCGGGTAATATCATCCACGATCACCGCCACGGTGTTCTCCGGCCGCACAATCGCATCGAGCGGCGGACAGCCGATCGGGTCGGCCAGCGCGTCGCGGACCACAGCGGCAGCGTCCGCCGGCAGCGGCACCGTTTGGGGCCGGATCACCGCTAACGGCAGATCCGCGTCGACGGCGAAGGAAAGCACGTCGTTACCATAGGGCAAATCGATTTGCGGCATTAACCTTTTCCTTGTACCTGCGGCAAACTTGAAAATCGCTCAAATTAGGTCCGGGTCAAATTTTGGGCCGGTCGAATCCCGGCACCGCAATCCGGTCTTCCAGATAATTCAGGCCCACGCTCACCACCGACACCAGCAACAGGTAGATGGCGCCAACGATGATAAAGATTTCCAGGTACTTGAAATGGAAGTTGGCCAGGATGGATCCCTTGCCGGTCAGCTCGATGCACGTGACCATGTAGGCCAGGGAGGAATACTTGATCAGGTAGATCAGTTCATTGCCGCAGCCGGGCAGCGCGCGGCGAACGGCCTGGGGCAGCAAAATCGAGAAAATCGCGCGCGTATGGCTGAAACCGATGGAATAGGCGGCCAGCAATTGCCCCTTACGGATCGACTGCAGCGCCCCCCGGATGTATTCGGATTGGTAGGCGCCGCTGCACAGGGAAAACCCAATCACCGATGCGGCGAAGGGCGAGAGATAAATGCCGATGCGCGGCAGGCCGAAATACCACAGATACAGCTGGACCAGCAGCGGGAAGCCGCGGAAAAACAAGACGTAGATCCCGGCGAAGCCTTTCAGCCCAGGGCTCCCGTACACCCGCAGCGTCCCGATGACGATGCCGATCAGCAGGCCGCAGACCGCCGATGGGATGATCAATTGAATGCTCATCCACAACCCGGCAATCAACTCCGGGGCGACTTCCTGACGTATAAACAGCAGTTCTTCTATCACCGGTACACTCAATCGGAATTTTCGTTCAGCCGGCCGATTTTCGAACAAAACTCGCGCGTCCGGGCCTGCTCGGCGTCAAAAAGGATCTTCTGGGGCGGCCCCTGCTCTAATATCCTGCCGCCGTCCATGAAATAGATTTCCTTGGCCAGGGTGCTGGCAAATCCTATCTCGTGGGTCACCAGCAGCATGGTCATCCCCAGGGCGGCCATGGCCCGGATCACCTCGTGGACTTCCCCGATGAGCTCCGGGTCCAGGGCGGAAGTCGGCTCGTCAAGGAGCATCACTTCGGGCTCCATGGCCAACGCGCGGGCGATGGAAACGCGTTGTTTCTGCCCGCCGGAAAGTTCCGCCGGATATTTGGCCATGTGGTCTTTCAGCCCGACCCTCTCCAACTCGGCCTCGGCCCGCTGCCGGGCCTCGCTGCGGGGCAGTTTGCGCACCTGCACCAGTCCGATCATCACATTGTGCAGGGCGTCGAGGTGATCGAAAAGGTTGAAGTCCTGGAAGATCATCCCGACTTTCTGACGATACGCATACAGTTCCCGTTTGCGGCTTTGGTCAATCCTGGTGTCGTTGAGATAGATGTTGCCCGCATCCATCTTGACCAGAAAATTGATGCAATGCAGCAGCGTGCTCTTGCCGCCCCCGGAGGGTCCGATCACCACTTTGATATCGCCGCGGAACAGATCGAGCGAGACCCCATTCAACACGGGTGTGTCGCCAAATTGCTTGTGGACGTCTTGAACGCTTAACACCGGGACCTTTTCGGCCATGGCGCAGGTCTCCCTAGTGTGCATATCCGGAGATGCGCACCTTTTCCTCCAGCCGCTGCAGCAGTTTGGTGCCGATGTAGGTCAACACCAGAAAAATACAGCCGGCCAGGATGTAAATCCAAAAATGCTGGTAGGTTCGCTCGGCCACATGCCTGGATCGTGCCAGGATTTCCGTGACCCCCAAGGCGTAGGTGACCGCCGAATCCTTCATGATAATCGTGTATTCGTTGGCCCAGCCCGGGATCGAAAGCCGGAGGGCCTGGGGCAGGATGATGAAAAGGATTGCGCGGGTGTCGCTCATGCCGAGGGATCGCGCCGCTTTGAACTGGCCTTCCGGAAGCGATAAAATCGCACCGCGGATGATCTGGGATTGATAGGCGGAGCTGATCAGTCCCAGCACGACAATGGAAACCGTGAACGGCGACAGATCGATCTCCAGTGCGGACAGCAAGCCGAAATAGAAGATGAACAGGAGTACCAGCAGAGGGATGCCCCTGAAAAACCACACATACACCCCGACAATGCGCTGCAGCAGCCGGTTGCCGTACACCTGGCCCAGCGCCAGCAGCAGGCCCAGCCCCAATCCCATGGACAGCGCGCCGCCCACCACAGCCACGGTCACCCAGAGGCCGCCAAGAATATAGGACAGATTTTCACCGATGACGATGATTCCTTCAGGCATCACATTTCCTCAGGAACGTATTCTTTACGGCCGCGGCCCATGTGCCCATGCAAAGGCGTCGCAATACGAATGATATTGCGACGCCTTCATGTCTTGCCAGCCGGTAGGGCTATTTTTTCTCACTGAACCACTTTTTCACCAGCTCGTCCCAGTAAGGGGAGGCTTTCAGGCGGGCAAGGCCTTCGTTGAGGGTTTTCTCAAAGGCATCATCCTCCTTGCGAACCGCATAGCCGTAATCAACGTCCGGCTGGCCATAGCGGCCGATGCTCTTGACCGGCGCGCCCCGATCGGCGGATTCCTGCAGCGCCGTATTGGAAACGGCGGCGGCGTCGGCACGTCCATTGACGACATCCTCGATGGCCAGCGGCGTGGTGTCATAAAACTTCAGCTCGTAGCTGTAGCCTTTTTTGAGCTGGTTTTCCGTCATCCACTTGGACTCGGCACTGCCCCGCAGCAGGGCGATCTTGCGGCCGGGCTCGAGCGCTTTTTCCACGGTCAGGTCGGAATCATTGCGCACCACCAGCAGTTGGATGACCTGCCAGTAGGGGTTGCAAAAATCGACCGCCGCCTGCCTTTCGGGCGTGATGCTCATGCCCGATGCGATCATGTCGATCTTTTTGGCTTTGAGCGAGGGTACGATGGCCGCCCAGTCGGTGGGCTGGTGCTTGACCTTGAATCCCATTTCCTTGGCGATCCAGTTGATGGACTCGATGTCGAAACCGGCGGGGTTGCCGCTCTTGTCGATGAAGCTGAAGGGCGGATAGGCGGCATCGAAGCCGTTGATGTACACCTTGTCTTCGGCATATCCGTCTGTCAATACAACGGAAACGGATAACACGAGCGCCAGGGCGACAACTGCGAACCTCAGTTTGTTCATGGGGGGCTCCTTTCGTGGTTAGAACTTTGGATTCCGGGCCTGTTTCTCCCAAACGGGTCATGCAACAAAATTATCCTTAATTCCATGACCTGAAGGGCAAGTCAAGCCCGCTGATGCGGACGGCGCAGAGCCAATTCTGTGGAGGACAGACAAATGGAACTATGGTATAAGCTCCAGCGCGGGCGCCCATGACCGGCCGATTTCGGTCCCGGGCGCCGTTTTCGATACGTCATCTTTCAGGCGCGGAGGTTCTTACCGCAGTTGCGAACCATAGCTTGGCGTTGCCCGGTCCCGGAACACGGATTGAATAATAGTTGACGAGAGACATATGGAACAGACTTCTTTTACACCGATCACCACCGATCTGCGCAGGCGGATCAACCGGGCCCTGGGCGACGATTGCGAGATCGCCGATCCGCAGGCCCTGGCGGACTATGACCACGATGCTTCGGAGCTGCGCCACGCCCCGGAGATGGTCGTGCGCGTCCACAACCGGGAGCAGGTGCAGGAACTGCTGCGCCTGGCCAACCAATATAATTTTCCGGTCACCCCCCGCAGCGGCGGAACCGGGCTCGCCGGCGGCTGCCTTTCGACCTGCGGCGGCGTGGTTCTGGACCTGAGCGGCATGAACCGCATTCTTGCCATCGACACCCGCAACCTGGTCGCCGAAGTCCAGCCCGGGGTGATCACGCAACAGTTGCGGGAGGCCGCCCGGGAGGCCGGCCTGTTTTATCCTCCGGATCCCGCCAGCCTGGATGAAAGTACCGTGGGCGGAAACGCCGCCACCAATGCCGGCGGCCCCGCCTGCGTCAAATACGGCACCACCAAGGATTACGTCCTGGGCCTGGAGGTCGTCTTGCCCAATGGGGAATGCATCCGCACCGGCGTCAAAACCCGCAAAGGCGTGGTCGGCTACGACATGACGCACCTGATCGTCGGGTCTGAAGGGACGCTGGGGATCATAACGGCCCTCACCCTCAAACTGATCCCCCACCCGCCGGCGGTCACCGGTGTCGTGGCGGTTTTCAAGGATCTGGAAACGGCCATGGATGCGGTGGCCCAGGTCATGACCCGGGGCCACTTGCCATCGGCCATCGAATTTCTGGATTACAAGTGCCTGGCCCTGGTGGGGGACCGGCTGCCCTTCAACGTGCCGGGCGGGACGTCGTCATTGCTGATCATCGAAACCGATGGGGTCGCCGGCAACATCACCGACGAAATCGACGCCATCGGCCGCATCTGCCGGGAAGTCGGGGCCGTACACCTGCATCCCGCCACAGCGCCGGATGAACGTGAACGTATCTGGGAGGCCCGGCGGCAGGTGTCCCTGCGCATTCATGACCACGCCGCCCTGTATGTCTCCGAGGACGTGGCCGTTCCGCTGGGCTGCATCGCCGAACTGGTTGCCCGTCTGCCGGAGTACGAGCAAAAATATCACCTGGAAATTTTCGCCTTTGGCCATGCCGGGGACGGCAACATCCACCTGAACATCACGGCCGCGGACCGTGATCACCCGGAGCGCGTGGAAGAGGCAATTCGCGCACTGCTGCAGCTGGTGTTGGACATGGGAGGCACCATTTCCGGCGAACACGGCATCGGGGCCGCCAAAAAACGATTCCTGCCCATGGAACTGCCGGCCGAGAGCATCCGCCTGCAACGGGGCATCAAAATGCTCTTTGATCCCAACCAGGTGCTCAACCCGGGAAAACTGTTTCCGAACACCTGACAACCCGAATTCCCCTTACGGAGCCCTGCACATGACCGATTCACGATCCGGCGCCGCCCGCTTCAGCCGCCGCGTGGCGAGCATTTCCATGTCGGCCACCAAATACATGGCCGTTCTGGCCAGCCGTGTCCCCGACAGTGTATCCCTGGGGCAGGGGGTCCCCTCATTCCCCACGCCGCCCCATGTCCTGGAAGCCGTGGCCGCGGCGCTTCATAACGAGCCGGTCATCGGCCGCTACACCCTTCAAAGCGGTATGCCGCCGCTGCGTCGCGCCATCGCCGAAATGAGCCGGGAGAGCCTGGGCGTCGCCGTGGATCCGGAGACCGAGGTAGGCATCACGGTGGGCGCCATGGAAGGCCTGCTGGCATCGATCCTGACCGTGATCGAACGCGGTGATGAGGTCATTCTGCCGTCGCCCACCTATGCCTCGCATATCGAACAAGTGCTTTTGGCCGAGGGGATTCCCGTCTTCGTACCGCTGCGGGCGGATGACTGGGGGCTTGATCTGGAGGCCATCGCAAACGCCATAACCGAACGCACCCGTGCCGTGATTCTCTGCAACCCCGGCAATCCGACCGGAACCGTGTTTGCGGATGCCGATGTCGAGGCCCTCTGCGACCTGGCCCAAGCGCATGACCTGTGGATCATCTCCGATGAAACCTATGACTTTCTGGTCTACGACGATGCGCCCCCCAAGAGCCCGGCCTGCCGCGAGGCCGTGAGACCGCGCGTGATCACGGTCGGCTCCTTTTCCAAAAAGTATGCCCTGACCGGCTGGCGGGTCGGCTGGGTGACCGCGGCCGAACCTGTCATGGCGCAGATCATGAAAGTGCATGATGCCACCGCCATCTGCGCGCCCACCCCCTCGCAGGTGGCGGCGCTGGCCGCCCTGAACGGCCCCCAGGACTGCGTAAGGGACATGCGGCGCATTCTGGCCGAACGCCGGGAGCAGTGCTGCCGGCGGCTTGACGCCCTGGCCGACCATTTCACTTACGTCCGCCCCCGGGGGGCGTTCTACATCATGGCCCGGTATCGTTTCAGCCAAAAATCTTCCCGGCAAGTCGCCGAACAGATGCTGAACGAAGCCGGGGTGATCACCATTCCGGGTGGTTCCTTCGGACCCAACGGCGAAGGGCATCTCCGGCTTTCCTTTGGCGGGACCGAATCCGAAATCGACGCCGCCTTCGACCGGATCGAACATTGGCTTCAGCGGCCGGTTTCCAGTTGATGGATTAGCTATCGCCAAACGGCCGGGGCCGTCCATCATTGACCTCATTGTTAACTAGTGGTACGTTTTTTCAGCACAAACAGACAAGGCGGTCTGTTCTCCCTCCAAATCGGTACGTCCCTTACCCCACCTCCCGGCGGGCCGATTTGCCATGTGCGCCCAGCCGGCAGGATTTGAACATCTCAAAGCAACATGTCGCGACAGGCAACCCGAATATTTCACGGGTTTGAGGCTTCCATTTACAAGGCATTCAGGAGCGCCGCTGTACGAATGCTACCGCAAGCTCCTGATAACGCCGAAAATGGATGCCTCAAGCTCGCCCGTAGGGTGAAAAAATATATGCGGGATATTCTGAAAAACACCAGTCGCAAAGTCTTACCAGACAACTTTGCTGCAACCTTTATTTAAGGCACTGAACATATTCATCAAAATAAATTTGCATGAATATGTTCATGAAATGTTCGGGTTAAGCGTTGGCATACAACGTCAACCAAGCCCTGTCATTTCAACCTCAAACGACGCCCTGCTGCGCCAACCGGACCTCGCCATGACCACAGATGCCGCCAGCCGTCAATTGAAAGCCCGTGTCGCCGAACTTGAAACCGCCTTGGCCCACTGCTCCTCCGAGTGGACCGAAACCGTTGATGCCCTGACCGACTGGGTGTGCATCATCGATCCGGATTTCCGCATCCTGCGCACCAACCTTGCCGTGGAGTCTTTTCTGGGATTGAAACGGGAAGAAGTGCTGGGCAAAACCTGCTACAAAATCGTGCATGGCACGGACACCCACATCGCCGAATGCCCCGTGCCCAAAATGGTGAAATCGCTCAAGCGGGCCCAGACCGAGTTTCAGATGGGTGACGGCCGCTGGCTGTCCGTCACCGTCGATCCCCTCACCGATAAGAGCAACCGGCTGACCGGGGCCGTGCACATGGCCCGGGACATCACCGATCTCAGGAAGATCCAGGCCGAGCGCGAAGCCTTGATCCGGGACCTGAAAAAGGCCCTCTCCGAGGTCAAGACCCTCAAGGGCCTGATCCCCATCTGCGCCAAATGCCGCCGCATCCGCGACGACGACGGCGCCTGGAGCTCGCTGGAAACCTATGTCCGCAACAACCTGGATACGGATTTCAGCCACGGCCTCTGCCCGGAATGCGCCCGGGCCGAACTCGAGGCCCTCGAGGATTGAACGGCTTTATCGGCAGTTCAATCCTGGCGGCATCAGCCGTCGGCGGTGAACCGGGCCAGATAATCGTGCAGGGCTTTTTTCCCTGCGTCATCCAATTCAGGACAATCGGTCTCATCCTTGACGCCCTGGACTACCCAGGTGGCGAAAACCATGCAGGTGGGGGCTTTGCATTTCTTGCAGTTGGTCTTGGGCAGGCGTTTCAGGATCTCCACCAGCTGGGGGCGTTCGGCTTTGGTGTAGCTGGGATCGATATTCGCACGGTTTTCCCAGGCGTCGTTGATTTCCCGTTGGATCCACGCGATAATTTTCCGGCCCTGGGCCTCGTCCTGGACGGCGTTGACCGTGATCATGCGCTCCTGGACCGAAATCAGCTTGCCTTCGGTCTGGAAGGTGACCGTCGGCGGATCCGGGGTGAACTGGTCGCCCCCCAGCACGGCATTCAGGTAGGGAATGGCGCCGCCCACGTCCTGGTCCAGCCGGGCGATGCAGTTGACGGTCATGGCACTGGGCATGCAGTGGTTGTTGACGACCTCCAGCCGGTAGCTTTTTAGCAGCATCCTGGCACCACGCTTTCATAGGGCAAAGCAAAAAAATCAATGCCAGGACTCCTGACTCCTGACTCCTGACTCCTGAAAATAACGCCGTCATTGTTGGACGCAAGGCTTTTATCTTGGCTCTTTTCTGATTTACTGATGTCTCAATTTCCTGTTTGCTGAACTTCAGGTCCCGGGTTGTGTCCTGTCGTCCCCGGCTTCTTTGACGCCTCTGCCCTTCAGAATCCCTTTACACTTGAATCCTCGACTCCTTGCCCCCTCGTGCCCGCCATATTCCTTGTCCCATAGGCTTCCGAAAGGGGGAGCGAATTGTGTCGCTCCCCCTATTTCCACAACAAGATTCCAGCTTGTGCTGGAATGACGGCAATGCCAATTTGTTCCGTTAAAAGTTGATGAACCCTTCCAGGAAAAATCCGTCCAGGGAAACGTCCGTTGTATCGGTATACATCAACTGTTCATCGACATCATCGACATTACGCCGCGCTACGACCATGTTAAACCAGTTCTGCCATTCGTATCCAACCTTGGCGCCGACAAACATACCGTTTTCCAGTTGATAAGCATATTCGAGACCGGCCCGCATCTCCAGCACCGGCACCACACGGTTGTCTTCCGAGTCATCGATAGAAAAAATACTTGTTGTTCCATTATCCACCTGCTTAATATTCATATCGAAATCACCCATAAGGACGGAACCGGCAGCTGAACCGAAAAGGCTGAACCCTTTGCCGACTTGCCAATCGAGGCCTAAACCGAGACGGGGCCCCCATCCTGAAAAATTATTTTCATTGTGGACGTCCGAAAAAGCGCCACCACCACTCCTCTGGTAGTTGATATCAATGTTCTGCTTCATCTTGGCATGCCGAAGGCCGGCATCAATCTGCATGCCGAAATCGTTACCTACCTCCAGCCACTTTTTTACGCCGAGGTCGAAAACCTCGTGGTCGAAATCGTAATTCATCGTTGCTTCATCCAAATTCTGACTATCGATAGTGGAATCCGTGTGCGTCCAGGTAGCCCACAGACTTCCCCCTGCTGGTTCCACAACATTATCGCTATACTTGGAATTCAACTTCATATACTGCCCATATACGGCCGTGCCCGAACCAAAATTGTAGCTCAAGCCGAACCGTCCGCCGCCGCTGCGGTCAGGCTCGACCTTTGCAAGAGAGCCTTCAGGATGACCATCAGTGTCGCTATCCACAGTCGCATAGTCCAGATTGCTTCGGGACGGCCGCATGTAGAGCACTTCAAAGGAGGCACCGAGCCCCTCGGTGGTTTCAGGCACTTTGACCAGGGAGGTTACCGGCACTTCGGCCGGGGTCCCTGCCGAAACTGAGGCCGCCTTGACGTGGTTCGCCGCCACTGTTGGGCGCTCTGCCTGTCCCTTGCCCACCTTTTCGAGTTCAGCCTTGAGTTCCTTGTTTTCCTTTTTCAGGGTTTTGATCTCGGTGCCCATCTCCTGAATCAGTTGGCCCATGGCATCGAGCCGTTTGAGGATTTCCGCATTGGTAACCTCCGATGCATTGCCAGGACCTGCCCACGCCAAAAAAACAACCAACACCATTAGAACGATCAGATTTACCCGAATCCACAGAGCTTTCAATTGCCTTCCTCCTTCTTTTCCGATTCATTGTCTCTGCCGTATGCTTCTTGACAGCCTGCACTCCGGAAAGCAGAAAAGTCTTCACCCTCCGGCTTTCCATGCGCAACTGTCTTCCTCTTCCGTGTCGCTATCGGTGCCGCATCTTGACACCACCGGTTTTACAAGCGCGCCCTGCAGGTTGCCGGACGCTGGGCCGCCACAGAAGTAAAGCGCGCGTTGTTGCAATCAATAAATTGTTGTGAATTGTCCTTGCACGGGGGGATGGGCAACAGGGCAAATCACCGGCTTGGGGGTAAATCAATTCCGCCGACCGGCGTCGGCTGGGAATTGCCTCGAGTCTATAGCACTATTGAGTGAATACTTAAAGCGCTTTCGGTGACTTGAAGGGTTTCCACCGAAGGCCGATTGAGCCGGCAGGGAAGAATCGGCTGCCGGTACCAAAGCAGCCATTTGATGCCAGGATGTGAAAACTTGCGCGGGGAAGTTTCGGCGGGACGCACTTGCCATGCGCCCCGCCGAAGGATCGGTTTTCTCCGGTCAACCGTTCGGCTGATTCTGGGCGGGTCTTAGAAGTTAATGAACCCTTCCAGGAAAAACCCGTCTAAGGAAAGATCCGTGGTGTCGGTATACATCAGTTGGGCATCCACATCGTCCATGAAGCGCTGGGCCGTCACCATGTTGAACCAGTTCTGCCATTCGTAACCGAACTTGGCACCGACGAACATACCGTTTTCCAACTGATAAGCATATTCGACACCGGCTCGCATCTCCAGCACCGGCACCACGCGGTTGTCTTCCGAGTCTTCAACATCGGCAATGACCGTCGACCCGTTGTCGATTTCCCTGAGGGACAGATCAAAATCCCCAACCAATATGGATCCGGCAATGGAACTGAAGAAATTGAAACCCCTGCCGACGTGCCAGTCCAGCCCCACCCCGAGTCGGGGTCCCCAACCTGAAAAATCATTATGATTGGTGATGTCGGCTGTAAGGCCGGGAGGCGTTTGGTCATAGAGGATGGTGATATCCTGGGTCATGTTGGCATAGCGCAACCCGGCCTCGATCTGCATGCCCAGGTCGCTTCCAACCGCCAGCCATTTTCGCAGCCCGATATCGTATACGTCGTGGTCGAAATCGTAGGTCATCGTGGACGACGTAACATTGTTGTCATCAATAAACGCATTCGGATGCAGCCAGGTACCCCACAGGCTGCCTCCGGTTGGTGCCACGGCAGAATCGCTGTCCTTGGTATTCAACATGGTATACTGGCCAAAAACGGCCGTACCCTCCCCAAAGTTATAGCTCAAGCCAAGCCTTCCTCCGTTGTCGTAATCCGGCGCGACTTTTTTGGAGCGGCCTTCCGGCCGACTATCGGTGTTGGCATCCGCTATCACATAGTCCAGATTGCTCCGGGAGGGTCGCATGTACAGCACTTCAAAGGAAGCACCGAGCCCCTCCGTGGTTTCGGGCACCTGGACCAGGGACGCCGCCGGCACTTCCGCAGGGGCAACCGCAGGCGCAGATGTCGCCTTCACCTGGGCCAGCTCCGCCTTGACCCGCGCCGTCTCTTCCTTGGCCTGCGCCACTTCCGCTTTGGCCCGGGCCGCCTCCTCCTTGGCGACAGCGGCTTCGGCCTTGGCCTTCTCGGCCTCGGCCAGGGCCCGGTTGGTCTGGGCCATGGCCTCGTCGAACTTGCGCTCCATCTTCTGGATCATCTGGTAGAGCTCCGCATTGCTGAACTCCTGAGCCCAGGCAGCCGCCGGCAAGGCCGCCATCAACAACAGAACAATGATGCCTTTTTTCATCCGTATCTCTCTCCTTCCCTCCATAAAATCCGTCCACGCAGCCCCAAGGCGCCCCAACAGTCCTCTCCTCGCCCGAAAGTTTGGGCTCGTCCATAAAAAACCCGCCGACAGCGGCGCTTTGTTCCTGCAAGCCGCTGACTGCGGGTGTTTTGAATCAACTCAAAGATAATCCGCAATTATGTCACAATTCGCAAATGGATGAATGGGATGCCCACCGTTGGTAGTGTTTTCCGCCGCCGGAAAATGGTGTCTGATACCACATTTGCGAAGATGCGGAAAGATTTAATGCACGGCTTCCGAACCGGTTTCCCCGAATCGGTAGGTTTTCCCGGCCTTGAACACATCGGTATCCGCATCCAATTCCTTCTGCATGCGCGCCAGGGAATGGTCGCAGCTGTCATGGGCCGACAGGAAGACCTTGTCCGGCTTGACGAGGTTGAGCGCCGTGATGGTGTCCGAGAGATCGTCGTCCGTGATTTTTCGCCAGGCGGGCTTGCCCGTGCCGATCAGGGTCTGGAACTGGATGCCCAGGCGGTTGCCCCGGCCGCCGGTGACCGGGAAATGCAAACCTCCGCCGATAACATGGATGGGCTTGTCCGACAGGCGGCGCACCATCTGGAGGATCACTTCGATGGTGGGATGGCCGCACCCGGTGATGACCACCAGCCCCTTGTTTTTGACGTTGGCCACGAGGGCCTGCTCTTCCATGAGTCCCATGAAAAAGAGGCTGCGGGCCAGGGGGCCCGTGGTGGCGATGCCGGCCGGCAGCATGCGCGGCGCGTTGACAAGCTCGCACGGCATCCCATCGGCCTCGGCCTGATCCGGAAGAAAACAGGTTTGCCCGTTTGGCCGTCCCAGTTCCGCGGGCACGGTCACCTGCTTGGACCGGCAGGCTTTCATGCCGCCCATGTGGTCGGGGTGCAGGTGGGAGATGACCAGAGCCTCGACCTGATCCAGTTTGAAATCCAGCTGGGCCGCATTGTGCGCCAGGGCCGGCCGCTCGGGGCCGAAGCCCACATCGAAAAGCAGGGCGCCCCGGTCGGTTCGGAAAAGATAGGACACCCCGGCATCGCCATAGAACCCGTCGGATGTCTTCTCTTCCACCAGGACCGTCAGTTCCAGGAAATCGAGCTCCGGCAGGTCGATAGGCTCGGCCTTTCGCATGCGGGCCTGGTTGCGTTCGGCCACTTCTTCGAGGTTGGCTTTGTAGCGCCTGTTTTTTCCGTACAGCAAGGGGGCGAGCAACGGCGAGGCCACGCCCAGAACAGGCCACCATACAGGGGAGATGCGAAAAGCCATGGTATCCTCCTTTTGACGGTTCAATGCCAGATGTTCAAATCAGACCAGCTTCTCGGCGCCCGAGTATACCTCTTCCACGCGCAACGCCGCGGCGGCGTGGCCGGGATGTTTGGCGGGATTCCATTTCTTCATGTCGTCGTAAATCGCCCCCGCCTCGTGGTATTCGATCCGGCCCTTGACCTGATAGGACGTCCCGTCCTTGGTGATAAACAGGATCGTTCCTTGGCTTCCCGCCTGAATGTTTTTCAGGGTCTTCGAAAAATAATTGTTCGCGATGACAAGGGTGTCCTCATTGTATTTGGACACACAGGTCGCATAGATGGCATTGGGTATGCCGTCTCCATTGATGGTCGCCAACACGATCGGGCCCTCGCGATCTTCCCAGGCCTTGCTCACTTTCTCAGGTAAAACTGCCATCCGGTTCCTCCTCTGCTGAATTGGCCATAAACACATACACGCCAGGTTCAATAACAAGATTATGCTCATATCACCTGCGCCCCGGCCTGTAAAGCCATCTTCATTCCGGATTGAAGCCCGGACATGCCGGCCGGTATAAAGTTAACGCATTAATTCATACGCTTGACTTATTCAAACGTATGAACTATTTTATGCGAAACGCGATGGAAAGGACCGGAGTATGAACACGCCTGACACCCGACCGGATGCCCGCCAGCGTCTGATCCTGGCCGGCGTCGAAATTTTTGCCGAAAACGGCTTCAACGCCACCACCACCCGCATGCTGGCGGACAAGGCCCAGGTCAACCTGTCCGCTATTCCTTATTATTTCCGCAGCAAAGAAGGGCTCTACCTGGCCGTGATCGAGCACATCGCCGATGTCCTCAGCGCCCACCTGGAGCCGTTTTTGTCTAAAATCCAACACCTGGCCGAAACGGGATTATCGCCGGAGGCCGCCCGCGGTCTCCTGCGGGATGGGCTGGCCACCATGGTGGCGGTGATGTGCGGCGACCCCGGAACTGTGCCCTTCTCCCAGATCATCCTGCGGGAACAGATGGCGCCGTCGGCCGCTTTCGACCTGATCTACCCCCGGGTGATGGAGCGCATTCTTACAGCCTTCGTCATGTTGATCGGGGCGATTACCGGCGAGACGGATGAACGCCAGTGCAACCTGCAGGCCCTGTTGTTCATCGGCCAGGTCCTGGTTTTCCGGGGCGGCCGGGCCACCGTAAACCGGCGTCTCGGCATGACGGGCTATAATACCGACGAAATTGCGGAAATTCAGGAAGCCATTATTTCCCGGGCCATGGCAGCACTCGATTTCATGGCCGCCCGGAAGACCTGGCCCGGAGGAGTTCGACCATGAAGAAAAAAATCATCCTGCTGGGCCTGACGGTGGCCATTGTTGCCGGTATTTTCGGTTATCGCCACTGGCATCAAGGCCGGCAGGCCCAAAACGGCGACAACCTGATCCTCTACGGCAACGTGGATATCCGCAAGGTGGACCTGGGCTTCCGCGTGGCCGGACGGGTCGAAGGCGTGGATTTCGAGGAGGGCGATCAGGTGCGCCGGGGCGACCGTGTGGCCGTCCTCGACCGGGTGCCCTATCAAAACGAAGTGCGCCTGGCCAGCGCCGCCCGGGATCGGGCCGCCGCCGATATGGCCCGGCTCGAACACGGGCTGCGCCCCCAGGAGATCAAGCGCGCCCGGGCCCAGGTGGCCGAATACGAGGCCACCCTGTTGACCCTTAAAAAAGAATTCCTGCGCCGGGAGGACCTCGTGGCCCAGAACGTGGTGTCACGCCAGTCCTACGACGACATCCGGGCCCGCCGGGACGCGGCCCGGGCCCGGCTGGACATGGCCCGTGAAACCCTGGCCCTGGCCGAAGAAGGCTTTCGCCAGGAAGACATCGCCGCCGGACAGGCCCAGGTGGCCGAAGCCGAAGCCCGCCTGGAGCAGGCCCGGATCCGCCTGGCCGACACCGAAATCTTCGCGCCGGCCGACGGCACGCTCCTGACCCGCGTGGTGGAGCCCGGCACCATCATGGCGGCGGGCCAGACCGTGGCCATCCTGTCCCTGAACGACCCGGTCTGGGTGCGGGCCTATGTGCCCGAGCCGGACCTGGGCAAAATCTGGCCGGGCATGCCGGCCGAAATCCTGACCGACAGCCGGCCCGACCAACCCTACCAGGGACACGTGGGCTTTATTTCGCCGGAAGCCGAGTTCACCCCCAAAAACGTGGAAACCCCCCGCCTGCGAACCGATCTGGTCTTCCGCCTGCGGGTCATCGCCGACAACCCGGACCACGGCCTGCGCCAGGGCATGCCGGTGACCGTCGTGCTGGACTTGCGCCAGCCGCCGGAGGGAGAGGATGAGAACACAGGGTCCGAGGGGTCAGGGGGTCAAGGGGCCGAGTGAAAATGGGGAAAGACAGGAGACAGGAGACAGGAGACAGGAGACAGGAGACAGGAGACAGGAGACAGGAGACAGGAGACAGGAGACAGG
>Ga0207831_100072_pt1 | contig 146125 bp, 98 predicted proteins | sample TtanPargueraPR_7_FD_187741 | JGI IMG/M metagenome (GOLD analysis project Ga0207831, IMG submission 187741) | Aerobic enrichment media microbial communities from Bioluminiscent Bay, La Parguera, Puerto Rico - Tt and M1 (2) (SPAdes) | ecosystem: Environmental > Aquatic > Marine > Unclassified ...
GAGAGATAAGTATTGCTTGTCGAAGAGAATAGTTTACTAACTGGGCCCCTTTCTTTTTAATATCTTGGTTTATACTCAAAATTAATCCTTTCCATTCCATCAAAAAATATCTTCGCAAATCTAAGGTACAAATAGAGAGGGAGCGAGGGAGAGTTAGCCAAAAATTGTTTGACTTTCATTTCCGGTGGTCATTCCCGGGAATCGTGAATGTTTTGTTAGCGTTCCAATGCCAGTGCCGGCTCATCAACATCCCAGTTTTCTGCATCTGTCATCCAGCTTTCAAGTGCCAATTCAGGTTCAACCGCTTTTTCAACCACCATCCAGGTACTTTCGCTGGTCATCCAGTTTTCAATTTCAAGGCTTGTTTCTGTTTCTGCTGCGAAACTATTGTTCACATTCCAGGCTTCGGCGTTTGTCATCCAGTCTTCAACTACCAAATTGGCATCTGTTTCCTGTGCAAATACATTTGTCGTGCTCCAAATTGTTTCGTCGGTCATCCAGTCTTCCAATTCAATCGACGATTCAACTACTCTGCATCCGGTATGTTTTGTTGCCGATGCATTTATTCCAATTACCATTAAAGAAAGAACGATTAATGTTGCTGCTGTTACTTGTTTAATTTTTGTTTTCATGTCTTTTGTTTTTTTAATTTGATTCAAATCTAAGGGCAAAACAGCAAGTACTAAAATGAAATAGAAGAACCGGGCGATTTTATCGACGGATTGGTATTTTATTCCGTTGGCAAATATTAGATTGATGAAAAATGAGCGTAATCAGCTGATATTTCGCGTTATATAATAAGGGTATTTTCGCGCATTTGAATGCTCACCAAAACGATTCATCCCGTTGAAAGTTTTATTCGTCGTTTCAATTAGATTTTAATTAAACCTTCTGATACTTTGGCAATCTAACTTCAGTGTTCATTAATAAGAATATTAATGAACAGCGGTTAAGCCGAAACTAAATTTTTTGAAAATAAACAGGAAGAACCCTAACAGCTTCCTACCTAAAAAAACCAAATGAACCGAACTAAGACTTATGGATTAGGCGGATTGCTTATTCTATTATTGGGGATGATCTCGATTTTCGAGGTGAGTGGACAAGATCGATTTGAGCTTTCACTAATTTCGCGAACGAAGGGGAAACGAATTCCGGAGAAGACATTAGAAATTAAAAAAACCGATGCGAATATAACCATCGACGGCGCACTCGATGAAGCGGTGTGGCAAACGGCCGATAAAGCCAAGGATTTTCACCGCCAGTACCCGATGGATGATACAACCGCATTTTCGAAAACCGAAGCCAGCATACTTTACGACGATAATAACCTGTATGTGGGTGTAACCTGTTTCGACGAGTTGCCGGGGAACTACATTGTGGAGTCGTTGCGAAGGGATTACCAGGAACGAAACAACGACTATTTAATGTTGGTTATCGATCCTTTCGACGACCTGACAAATGGTTACGCATTTACCATCACACCTTTGGGTGTACAAATGGAAGGTTTAATTACCGGTGGTGGCGGCGGATTTATGGCGGTCTCCGATTCGTGGGACAACGTGTGGTACTCGAAAACCAAAAAAACAGATGAAGGTTGGACCGCCGAAATAAAAATTCCGTTTAAATCGATCCGGTACGCCGATGATATCAGCAACTGGAATATTCAGTTTGTGCGAAACGATCTGAAAAGAAACGAACGTTCCACCTGGACAACGGTTAAACGACAATATCAGCCAACCTCATTAACTTATTCCGGAGAGCTGAAATGGGACGGTACACCGCCTGAAGCCGGCTCAAATATTAGTATTATTCCTTATGTTTCGGGTTCGGCAACGCAGCAGGATCTGTCGGTAAATAACAATATTGGCTGGGACTGGAATGCCGGTTTCGACGGAAAAGTAGCTTTGTCAACGTCTTTGAATCTCGACCTGACATTAAATCCCGATTTTTCAACAGTCGAAGTCGACCGCCAGCAAACAAATGTTACCCGTTTCGAGCTGTTTTACCCGGAGCGGCGCCAGTTTTTTATCGAGAACAGCGACCTTTTTAGTGATTTTGGTTTCCGCCAGTCGCAGGTGTTTTTCTCGCGCCGTATTGGTTTATCGTCGCCTATGATTTTTGGAGCACGTTTAAGCGGGCAAGTGGGAGATGGTTTACGCGTGGGGTTTTTAAATGCTCAAACCAAACATCAGATGAATGATGGTTTCGACGATGATCCGGCATATAACTTTACAGTAGCGTCGTTTAAAAAACAAGTTTTCGGTCGTTCAAATATTTCAGGGATCTTTGCCATGAAACAAGGCATTAATTTCTCGAATGATCAGGACGACGGATTTGATTTTGGGGATCAAAACGAATACAACCGCGTTTATGGTCTGCAATACAACCTCTTGTCGCGCGACGATAAATGGGATGGTAGTTTCTACTATTTTAATTCCGACGATCCAGTGCATACTTCAAAACACTGGGCACACGGAACAAGTATTCGGTACAACACCCGAAAAATTATGGCATTTTGGACGCACGAATATGTAGCCGAAAATTTCAATGCCGAAATGGGTTTCTTTCCGCGTACCGGTTACTTTACTTTTGGCCCTTTTGTGCGCTACAGTTTTTATCCCGATAGCAAAACAATTAGTACGCACGGTCCGAGTTTCAAGGCGGATTATTTCCTTGACACGAATTGGGAATTTACCGACAAAGAAATGGAAGCGGGTTACAGTATCAACTTTCTGAATTCGAGCCGAATAAATGTGCAGTGGCAAAACAATTACGTGAAATTGTTTGATGATTTTGATCCGACATGGCAATTTAAGGACGGAACTGAACCGCTGCCTTCGGGAACTGAATATACCTGGAATTCGATAAATACCAGTTATTCATCAAATAGCAGAAGAGATTTTTCATTCGATATCCGCGCCGGATACGGAGGTTTTTACAATGGTAATGCAACAAATATATCCGGAACGTTTCGTTTTCGTGTGAAGCCCATTTTTAGCCTGGCAATGAATTATTCGTACAATAAAATTGATTTGCCCGACCCGAATCCAAGCGGAGATTTTTGGCTGGTGGGGCCACGAATCGATTTGACCTTTACCGAGAAAATTTTCTGGACCAATTTTATTCAGTATAACGAACAGGCCGACAACGTGAACATCAACTCGAGATTGCAGTGGCGGTTTGCGCCGGTTTCTGATATATTCCTAGTGTATACCGAGAACTTTTTGCCCGATGGAATGGTTTCAAAAAACAGGGGTTTGATCTTAAAAATGTCGTACTGGATTAATCTTTAACGCAAAGTTTTACTAAAATGAAAAATATACAATCAATAAGTTTCGCCCGGCTAACATTTTGTATTTCGGCGATTGTTTTCTGCAGCGTATTTGTTTTTGCATCAGCACCGGTAAAGGCTGCCGATCCGGTTTATGTGGTGGTGGAATACATTAAGGTGAAACCAGAAGATCACCTGAAATACATCGAGGTTGAACAGAAGATTTGGAAACCTATGCACCAGGAAAGAATAAACCAGGGGATAATTGCGAGTTGGACATTGTATGCGGTTGAATTTACCGGTTCGGCAGATAATTACAACTATGTGGCAATTACCACTTACAACGATCCGGAAACACTGGAAAATCCGTGGAATGCTGAAATTCCGGCTAAAGTTCATCGAAATATGAGTTTAAGCGAAATGATGGATCGAACCAATAAAGCACGCGAAATTGTTCGGTCGGAGTTGTATAACAGTGTGGCTTCAATTCCGGCCATTCCGTTTGAAGATCCGGCGCATTACATTCAGGTGAATTATATGAAGGTGGAACCGGGAAAAGGTTCGGAATACGAAGCGCTGGAAAAAGAGGTTTGGATGCCGATTCACGAGGAATCGATACGCTCGGGGCAAACTGTGGGCTGGGGACTTTGGGCAGCCATGTTTCCGCGTGGTGCCAGTCGCCCATACCAGTATATTACAATGAATACTTTTTCGGATTATTCCTATGTGTTCGAACTCAGTTTTTCCGATGCATTTCACGCCATTCATCCAGAAATGGATTTTAGTGAAACAACGAAAAAAACACGCGAAGCCCGAATTATCGAACGTGTTGAGCTGTGGGATTTAATTGATTATGTGGTGAAATAGAAATTAGTTTATTTACCAAGTTTTAGAATTCGTATCGCGCCTCTGACAACGATCAGAAATACGATTGAACCGATTATTAAATCAGGATATTTCGATTGTGTTACCAGTACAAGGACACCGGCTAAAATTACGCCGCTGTTGATAATTACGTCGTTCGAGGTGAAAATCATGCTGGCTTTCATGTGTGCTTCTTTGCTTTTCGATTTTTGGAGCAGCAGCAAACAAATGGCGTTGGCAATCAGTGCCAGAATCGAAATGCCAATCATGATGCGATAATCGGGCATGTCTTCAAACTCTATAAAGCGCCTCACCACCTCAATTATACCCAACAAAGCAAGTGTAAGCTGAAAGTAACCACTTAAGCGTGCCACTTTCTTTTTTCTTAGTACCGTTGAACCCACTGCCCAAAGGCTGAGTCCGTAGACGAACGAGTCGGCTAGCATATCAAGCGAGTCGGCAACCAATCCCATCGATCGGGAAATAAGACCGGTAGTCATTTCAATAATGAAAAAACCAAAGTTGATTAAAAGTACCGACCAAAGTAATTTCGATTGCACATCGGAACTTTCCGGTGCAAACTCGTTTTCATCAACTTCGCTGGTAGCCGAGAGTTTTGCTCCAAAATTCAATGATTCCAGTCGCGAAAGAATTTCCTTATTTTCTTCGGAGTGAAAAACCGTAAGGTTGCGGTTTTCAATGTCAAACTCCAGTTTTTTTATATCTTCAATTCCATCCAGTTTCATCCGAATCATATTTTCTTCGGAAGGACAGTCCATTTTTGCGATGTGGTATTCTGATTTAAGCATGACGCGTTGAACAGTTTTTCGTTTACCTAAGTAACAAATTAAAGTCTAAATGTTCAAACAATCTTCTGTCTGGGCCGGAAGTCATCCCGATATAAATCTTGTTGTAGTTTTTTGAGAAAAGGGTGTAAACAATAAACATGTTGCAAGTTACAATAATCAGATGCGATTTAGAAATGGACTGATTGAAGTTAATTTTAGGGAAATAAAAAAGCCGATAGAAACTCTATCGGCTTTAAAAGTAGCGGGAGCAGGACTCGAACCTACGACCTTTGGGTTATGAGCCCAACGAGCTACCAACTGCTCCATCCCGCAATATATCTTTATTTCTTTTGAAATGTCTTCTTGAACGCGGGTGCAAATATAATACCTTTTTTTTAAACTGCAACTTCTTGCAAAAAAATTGAATAAAAAAAGGACGGCACAAGTACCGTCCTTTAGGCGTATATTAAAACTTACCCTCGGAACTAGAGTCCGAAAGTCTCTTTAATCGTGTCAACAAAGTCGAGTTTCTCCCAAGTGAACAGTTCCAACTCTTTGGTAACCTTACCACTGTATGGCGACTCGAATGTTTTAGTTACAGTTCTTGGTTCGCGGCCCATGTGTCCGTAAGCTGCCGACTCAAGGTAAATCGGGTTACGTAATTTCAATCGCTCTTCAATCGCTGCCGGGCGAAGATCGAAAATAGCTTTCACTTTTTCTGCAATTTCTCCGTCGGTAATGCTAACATTCGAACGACCGTAAGTATTTACAAAAACTCCCACCGGCTGAGCAACTCCAATGGCGTAAGCAAGCTGCACCAAAATCTCGTCGGCAACACCTGCTGCTACAAGGTTTTTGGCAATGTGGCGCGATGCATAAGCTGCCGAGCGGTCAACTTTCGATGGATCTTTACCCGAGAATGCACCACCACCGTGGGCTCCGCGGCCGCCGTACGTGTCAACAATAATTTTTCGTCCGGTTAATCCGGTATCGCCGTGTGGCCCGCCAATAACAAATTTACCCGTTGGATTAACGTGGTAGATAATATCGTCGCCAAATAACGCCTGCACATCTTCCGACAATTGTGCTTTTACGCGCGGAATAAGAATGTTGATCACATCCTCCTTGATTTTTGCCAGCATTGGTTCGTCGGCATCAAATTCATCGTGCTGAGTTGATACTACAATTGTATGCACTTTCACCGGCTCGTTCGAGTCGTTGTACTCAACAGTTACCTGCGATTTTGAGTCGGGGCGCAAATAAGTCATCACTTTGCCTTCGCGACGGATAACAGCCAGTTCCTGCAAAATTTTGTGCGACAGATCGAGTGTTAACGGCATATAATTTTCGGTGTCCTTACACGCATAGCCAAACATCATTCCCTGGTCGCCTGCACCTTGCTCTGTTTTTTCTTCACGGTCAACACCGCGGTTAATGTCATCACTCTGTTCGTGAATGGCAGTTAAAACACCACACGAATCGCCATCAAAACGGTACGCTGCTTTGGTGTAGCCAATCTGATTAATCACGTTTCGTGTAACTTCCTGCACATCAACATAAGCCTGCGATTTTACCTCGCCGGCAACAACTACTTGTCCGGTTGTAACCAGTGTTTCGATAGCTACTTTCGAGTTGGCATCAAAAGCCAAAATCTGGTCGAGCAATGCATCTGAAATCTGGTCGGCTACCTTATCCGGGTGGCCTTCCGATACTGATTCGCTTGTAAATAAATAATTCATAAAAATCCCTTTTTAAGCTGAAGTTAATCAGCACATTGTACATTAAATTTTAAACTGCGGGATATTCGATTGATATTGAAAAATGCGATTGTTTTAGCGTTTTTTTCATGTGGTTGCAATCAATCTCAAATCTTTCCACGTAGCGGGGACAAATGTAATAGGTTTATTTTGAATAAAAAAGAACTTGTTTAAAATTGTTCTTAATAAGGAGGATAGGTGCTTATCCCATCAATATAAAATCCTTGCCCTCGCAGTAACTTCGTTGTTTCAGGAATTCCCTGATTTTTTCACCTGCGCCGGTATTGGTTACCATCGATACAACAAACAGCTGCCCGGGTTGGGGAAGGTCTTTGTAAAATAATGCATCAGGTTTTGTTTCCTTTATATCGATAAAGCCTTCAATGTTCAGCTCATGCTCTTGTAGAAAAGCACTTCGTTGGCGGGTTTTACGTCCGGCCCCCCAAATCCAGACATTAGGATGGAATGGGTTGTGTTGCTCCGACCACTGTTTGAAATAAAAGGCTTTGGTTTGAAAAAAAGCTTCGGTGGAATACCGTTCGTCGGTACGGGTTAAGCGGGTGGAGTAGTCGTGCCACTCCAGCAGCTTTTCCGGGAGTTTAGCCATTTTGGCTCGGTGGCTGAGGTAGCGGAGTTGCATTTCGTAATCTTCAGGGAAATTACCGTCGTTGCAGCCACCATATTTTTCAAATAACTTGCGACGAAAAAATATCGTCGGGTTAATAACCGGAATTTCAATAAACTGCTTCAGCGCAATTTCTTCAGGCGTGTGAAACGAATTTGCCCAATTCACGAATCGCCGAAAACCTTTATTCTCGGCGATGTGCGGAACATATTCAACTTCGCTGCCAACAAAATCAATTGATGGATTATTCTCGAGGTAGTTGTATTGTCTTTGTAGTTTTTCGGGGTGGGCCACATCATCGGCATCCATTCGGGCAATAAAACGGCCACGTGCATTGTTTAATCCGCAGTTCATGGCATTGGCCACTCCCGGAGTTTTCTCGTAGAGCAAAATAATTCGCGAATCATTTTCCGCAGTCTGCCCGGCAATTTCAGTACTTTTATCGGTGCTGTTGTTGTTAACCAAAAGCAGTTCGAAATCAGAAAAAGTTTGAACCAAAATACTGTCTATTGCCTGCTGCAAAGTGAGTTCGGCGTTAAAATAGGGCAGTATTACTGAAACTTCAGGATGCATTTAAGGTGCAGGTTGATTTACCGGGTTAGTTGATGGAAAACGTTTTCAAGATTTTGTTGCTTTTCGAAAAGAGTAAGCAGTGTGAGTTTGTTCTCAACGGCAAAATGAAAAATGTTCTGACGGATGTCGGCCTCGTTTCCGGCTTCAATTTCCCAGCCCAGTTCGTTTTGGGTAACGCTGTTTACGCCCGGGATTTGCAAAAGCTGATCTTCCGAAACGGTTTCTTTAAAACCGGCAATCACAATTTGGTTTTGGATATTGATTCCGGCTTTTACATCCGAAATATTACCATCGGCAACAATCTTTCCCTTGTTGATTATCAGCACGCGGTTGCACACAGCCTCTACTTCCTGCATAATGTGCGACGACAGGATCACGGTTTTTTCTTTGCTGATCTGGCGAATCAAAGCACGAATCTCTTCCAGCTGGTTAGGATCGAGGCCGGTTGTTGGCTCATCAAGAATCAAAATCGACGGATCGTGAATTAATGCCTGTGCCAAACCCACACGCTGGCGATAACCTTTCGATAGGGCACGTATTTTTTTGTGCTGCTCAATTCCCAAACCCGTAAGTTCGATCATTTCAGCAATGCGCTGTTTTTTATTTTTCAGGTGGTAAAATCCGGCTGTTATCTCTAAAAATTCCTTCACATAAAGGTCGGTATACAGCGGATTATGCTCGGGCAAGTAGCCAATTTGCTTTTTATATTCGAGGTTTTGCCCCGAAACTTTCTGCCCGTCAATCAAAATATCGCCTTCATCTTGCGGAAGATAACCGGTAATAATTTTCATGGTAGTAGATTTGCCGGCTCCGTTAGGGCCCAGAAAACCTACCAGTTCGCCTTTGTTTACAGTGAAACTGATAGCATCTAGAGCTTTCTGTTTCCCAAACAATTTTGTGATATTCCTTGTTTCAACAATCATAATAAAGAATGCAAAACAAAAATAGAGTATTCTTTTTATTTTAGAAGCATTACTTTAAATTTGCAGTTCAGCTTAACAGATTAATTGATGAAGGATCGTAATTTCAACTATATTAAAGATTTAACCCGCTATCAACGTCAAGAAACAATTGAAGTGAACATTGGAGGAGTTCCCGTTGGTAGCAGTCAGCCTATCCGGATTCAAACAATGACCGATACCAATACCACGGATACCGAGGCTACAATAGAGCAGATTATCCGCGTGGTAAAGGCCGGTGCCGATTATGTTCGCGTAACTGTAAAAGGCATGTCGGATGCCGAAAGCCTTAAGGTTATTAAAAAGGAATTGGTTGACAGAGGGTATAATACACCTTTAATTGCTGATATACATTTTAACCCGAAATTGGCGGAAGTTGCCGCGCAGTATGTTTCCAAGGTGCGTATTAATCCTGGAAATTTTTACGACAAACGAGCGCAGTTCAAAAATAAAATATACACCGATGTAGAGTACAATCAAGAGCTTGCTATTATTGAAAAGCAGTTTGTACCTTTTCTTCAAATGCTGAAAGATACAAAAACAGCATTGCGAATTGGAGCGAATCATGGCTCGCTTTCCGACAGGGTGATGAGCCGCTATGGCGATACTCCGGCCGGAATTGCCGAATCGGTAATGGAATTTCTGCGCATTTGTAAAAAGGAAGACTTTAACAATGTTGTGGTGTCGATTAAGTCGAGCAACACACGCGTAATGGTTTATACCGTTCGTTTGCTCAACTTTAAAATGCGCCTCGAGAATATGAAATTCCCAATTCATTTGGGAGTTACCGAAGCCGGCGAAGGCGAAGACGGACGTATAAAATCGGCCGTTGGAGTGGGAGCTTTATTAAGCGACGGAATTGGCGACACGGTGCGCATTTCGTTAACTGAAGCACCGTTAAACGAAATTCCGGTGGCATTGAAACTGGTAAATCATTTTAAACGCTACCAGAATCACGAGCCTATTTCGGCACCAATGATTGCACAAACCAACCCGTTTGAATACGAGCGCCGCGATACCCGCCCGGTACTGAACATGGGAGGGAAAGAACTTCCGGTGGTGATTGCCGATTTAGGCGACAGAAGTTTGCGCGAAATGATACCGATCCGTGGGAAACTGGTTCCTGATTATTTTATCTCGGGAAACAAAATACTCGATATACAAGGCGAAGAATATCCGGTAATTACGCTCGAGGAGTACTTGTTTGAAAGTACACGTTGGGGACGAATGAAATTTATTCGTACCAACAAAGCGGAATTCGACAGATTTATGGATATGCATCCGGAGATCATCATGAAATTGAAGCAGACCCGGAAAACGGTACTGATTCTGGAAAGTTACAACGCGAATCCGATGGCCGAGTTAAGGGCGTTCTTTATGTCGCTTGAAACACACATTTGGAAAGTGCCGGTTGTGCTTTACCGCCGATACAACGAAAGCCGTTTGGATGATCTCCAGATCACTGCTTCGGCCGATCTTGGTGGTTTGCTGATCGATGGTTATGGCGATGGAATCTGCCTGTCGAACGACAACGAAAATATTACTTTCACCGAGCTGAAAGACTTGAGTTTTGGCATACTGCAGGCCAGCCGCATGCGCGTTACCAAAACCGAATTTGTTTCGTGCCCGGGTTGCGGACGAACCCTGTTTAATTTGCAGGAAACAACCCGCGCCGTAAAAGCACATTTTAAACATCTCGACCATTTGAAAATTGGTATTATGGGCTGCGTTGTTAACGGTCCCGGCGAGATGGGCGATGTGGATTATGGTTTTGTTGGAGCCGGTAATAACAAGGTTAACCTGTATAAAGGTTTGAAGCCGATAAAACGTCATATTTCGTACGAAAATGCTGTGGAGGAACTGGAGCAATTGATTCGCGAAAATGGCGACTGGAAAGATCCTGAAGATTAATATTTATACTATTATATAATAGTAAAGGATCCGATCATCAAATGATCGGATCCTTTTTTTTTGCCGCTTTTTCGATGGAGCTGTTCTGAATTTCGTCCGGAACAACCAACAGCCTTGAACGGCTTTCTTCGCCGGACGAGTTTTACTTCGTTTCGTTTCCTTTCCCGGCGCTTCATGACTGTCGTCAGTCGCACCGGGCTATTGACTGTCGCCCCTTTGGGGCTTTTATTTAGAAGCGCTGAAAGTGCGTTGTCTTTTAGCCCGGGGCAAAGTAATTCTTTGAATTGCGTCGCCCCGGGAAATAGAATAAAGATGTAAATCGTCCGGCGAAGAAAGTTGGATAGAAATGGTTCGCAGCCCCCGGACGAAATAAATCGAAAGCATCGTACTCAGTACGATTAAAGAAAACCCCGTGGGGAAGCATCGTACTCAGTACGTTCGAAGAAAATCCTGTGGGCGAAGCGTCGTACTCAGTACGATTGAAGAAAACCCCGTGGGTGGAGCATCGTACTCAGTACAATTGGAGAAAACTTCATGGGTGGAGCATCGTACTCAGTACGATTGAAGAAATACATCTGGGGTAGTAATGTACTTAGTACGTTGGCAGAAAGATTGAAAGAAGATGGGAAATTAATATTCACGCATTTCGATAAGAAGCTCATTCAATCGTTCCTGAAAGGCTTCCAAACCCTCAATTTCAGTCGAAGGATCATAACGGATTCCGTGTTCGTTATCAGTCTGTGTTATCCGAATAATATCATCGCAGCCATCAAAGCTGATGTTCATGGATTCGTAATCCAGTGTCAGGAAGAAATCAAAGTCGTACAGATTTGATAGTTCGGTCCATTCTTCATTACTTATCGATTTGCTTTTTGATTCTATGTCAGGGCTTTCCACTCCCAAAGATGTTCTGACATAGTCAACTTTATTCTCGCTAATGCTTATGAATTCGCCAACACCCCACCCGCATTCTTTACCATATTCAATAAGAATAGCAGGATTGTCGGGATTGTCGTTACATGCGAAAAGAGAGACCAAAAGAAATAATAGAAGTAGTTTTTTCATGCCTTTGTTTTTAAGGTAGATGTGTTAAATGTAGAAAAGGTTGCGCCGGCTTTATTATTGCAAAAGCCCTGTATTTCCTATCTTTGAGTAGAACTACATAAAACAAAGAATATGGCACGAACGTACTGGAAACCCGGAACAATTGTTTATCCCTTGCCTGCAGTAATGGTAAGCTGCGGCGAAAATCCTGAAGAATACAATATTATAACCATTGCCTGGACCGGCACCATTAACAGCGATCCGCCAATGTGTTATATTTCGGTTCGTCCGGGGCGTCATTCGTACGATATTATTAAACGTACCGGCGAGTATGTTATTAATCTAACCACCGAGAAGCTGGCAAAAGCAACCGACTGGTGTGGCTGCCGATCGGGCCGCAAATACAATAAATGGGAAGAAATGAACCTCACGCCCGCGCCTGCCAAAATGGTGAAAGCGCCCATTATCGAAGAGTCGCCGGTAAACATCGAATGCCGCGTAAAAGATATTGTTGAGCTGGGGTCGCACCACATGTTTATTTCCGAGGTGGTGAGCGTTTCAGTCGACGATACTTATATGAACGAAGAACAGGCTTTTAGTTTTTCAAAAGCCAATCCTTTGGTTTACAGTCATGGCCACTATTTTGGAATGGGAAAACGTATTGGCAAGTTTGGCTGGTCGGTTGAGAAAAAGAAGACGAAGAAAAAACGTAGGAAGACTGACTGAAACATATAACGGTTTACCCCCCGTTTCGGCCGCACTCCGTTAACCGGAGCTTGTCGGCCTCAACTGTCCCCCTACTTGTAGGGGGACGGCTGGAGCCGGTAAATTCGAAGAATTATCGGAGAAAGCCGGGGGGTACAGCACATTTTAATCTTGCATTTTGAATGAAATAAATCATTCTTTTTAAACAATTTCCGCTCTTTTTTTGTAATCCTTTAAACTTTCTGAAGACTATTCAGAATAATATTTAATTGTGATAAAAATGAAGAGCATCTATTTATTAGCAGTAATCTTTTTAATGAATTTAGGAATGGTAACAGCACAAACAAATCCGTTACTCGGAGATTTTAATACACCGCACGATGCGGCACCTTTCGACAAGATTAAAAACGAGCATTTTATGCCGGCTTTCGAGGAAGGAATTAAAGAAGGTAAGGCCGACGTGGAGAAAATTAAAAATAACCCGGAGGCACCAACATTCGAAAACACCATCGTTGCATTAGACGAGGTTGGCCGTTTGTTAACACGTACATCGGGTATCTTTTTTAACCTGATGAGTTCGGAAACCAACGACGAATTGCAGAGCATCGCGCAAGAAGTATCGCCAATGCTTACTGCTTTTCAGAACGACATTTCGTTAGATCCCGTGCTTTTTGAGCGCGTTAAAGCCGTGTACAACAAAAAGGACGAGTTAGATTTAACCATCGAGCAACAAACGCTTTTGGAGAATAATTACATTGGTTTTGTACGTAGCGGGGCAAATTTGTCGGACGCCGATAAAGAAAAGTTTCGCGAATACAGCACCGAGTTGTCGAAATTAAGCCTCGATTTTGGTGAGAACGTACTAAAAGAAACCAATAATTACGAACTGAACATTACCGACGAGAGCAAACTGGCAGGCATGCCGGAAGGAGCTTTGGAAGCTGCTGCCGGAAAAGCAAAGGCGAAAGATAAAGAAGGTTGGATTTTCGATATTTCGATGCCAAGCTATTTGCCGGTAATGAAATATGCCGACAACCGCGAGTTGAGAAAAGAATTGTACATGGCGTACGGTTCGAAATCGTTTAAAGGCGATGAGCTCGATAACCAGAAAAATGTAAAACGTATTGTTGAGTTGCGCCTGGAAATGGCAAAACTGCTGGGCTATGATAACTATGCCGATTACGTTTTAGAGCGTCGAATGGCAATGAATGCCGATGGTGTTTACGGTTTGCTTAACGACTTGTATGCTGCATCGTACAAAGTGGCGAAAGAGGAAAAAGCAGAGATTGAAGAATATGCCCGCAAGAGTGGTTTCGAAGGCGATTTAATGCCTTGGGACTGGAGCTACTACAGCGAAAAACTAAAGGTGGAGAAATTCGACCTGAACGACGAAATGCTAAAACCTTACTTCGAATTAAGCAGCGTTGTTGACGGTGTTTTTGGGTTGGCAACCGAACTTTACGGCATCACTTTTAAAGAGAACAAAGACATTCCGGTATACAACGACGAAGTTACCGCTTACGAAGTGTTTGATGCCGACGGAACTTTCCTTTCTGTGTTTTACACCGATTTTCACCCACGCTCCGGAAAACGTGGTGGTGCATGGATGAACGACTTTAAAGGTCAGTGGCTGGAAAATGGCGTTGATTCGCGTCCGCACGTAACCATTGTAATGAACTTTACCCGCCCAACTTCAAGTAAGCCGGCGTTGTTAACGTTCAGCGAAGTGGAAACATTTTTGCACGAATTTGGTCACGCGCTGCACGGAATGTTGGCAAAATCAACTTATGCAAGCTTGTCGGGAACCAATGTATACCGCGATTTTGTTGAGCTTCCATCACAAATTATGGAAAACTGGGGAGTGGAAAAAGATTTCCTCGATCGTTTTGCCAAACATTACGAAACAGGCGAGCCTATTCCTGCCGAACTGGTTCAAAAGATTGTTGATTCGCAAAACTACCTGGCCGGTTACCTTTCAATTCGCCAGTTGAGTTTTGGTTATTTAGACATGGCCTGGCACACGCTTGAAAAGCCTTTCGAAGGCGATGTGAAAGATTTTGAAGAAACGGCGTGGAAGAAAACACAGATCTTCCCGGCAATCGACGGCGTTTGTATGAGTACACAATTCGGACACTTGTTTGCCGGCGGTTATGCAGCCGGTTATTATGGTTACAAATGGGCCGAAGTGCTGGATGCTGATGCATTTAGCGTATTCAAAGAAAAAGGATTATTCAATAAAGATGTGGCAGCTTCGTTCCGTACAAACATCTTGGAAAAAGGTGGAACAGAGCACCCGATGATTCTTTACAAACGTTTCCGCGGACAAGAGCCAACTGTTGATGCTCTACTCGAACGTAGCGGACTGGTTGAAGGACATAAAACTGTAAATCCGTAAGGTTTAAAATCTATGATATTACAAAAGGCATCTCGTTGGGAGGTGCCTTTTTTTGTGAATTTTATTAAGCCACGAATGGTTTGTGTCTTGCTGTTCAGAAACATAATATTTGTAGGTATTAAAAAGAGGTAAGATTTATATCTTTATAGATATCAATAGCCAATACAAACAATGAAAGCCAAAATCAAACAAACGCACCGAGGCCTCACAAAAACCGACAAAAAGAATTTAAGAAATCAATGTAGAATGGGAATGAGTTTATCATTGCTGGTCTTTGTTCTTGCAACAATTATTGGAGTGACGATTTACGAGTTGTCTTTTGACTCGGATCTTAATGGATTAAACATTAGAATGGCTGCTTCAATTGCAATAGTAACTTTGATCCTTTCTGCGCTGTTAAATCTTCTGCTAAATCGTAAATTTTATCGTGACTTACAATTCAATGAAAAGATTCAAATAATAAGGACATTGATGAGTAAATCGGAAAGAAAAGATTATCATGCAGCATCTCCTCGTAGTGGTATGTCGAAGGCTTATAATGAAATATATGAGTTCGTTGTTGATGATGTAAAGTTCGACGTTGATAAAGAGTTATTTGAGCTTTGCAGCGAAGGAGACAAACTCATTTTTAATTATGCTCCGAAAAGTGAATATTTATTGAGTATTGAAAAGAAGTAGGCTAAAGTGGTTTAATAAGACTTAGGTCTATTAAATAATATTGGAAAAGGCATCTCAAAACGAGATGCCATTTTTGTTGAGAATCAATTTTGAATTTATATGACCTCCTAAATCCCTGAAAGGGGACAATTTTTCTCCGCCAGTTGGCGGAAGGTTAGGTGGGGTTCAAATAGAAGTTATTTCTATTCATATTCCTTGTCGTTATGAATGTTTTTGAATAGAGTTTTAGCTTTGCAGAAAAAACAATGATCGAATTACTAAGAAACCGCCGTAGCATACGAAAATACACTTCTCAGAAAGTAGAAGCCGAAAAGATTGAATTGTTAAAAGAAGCTGCTTTGCGCTCGCCGTCGTCAAAAAATATCAATCCCTGGGAGTTTGTTTTTGTGGATGATAAGGAAGTGATTGAGAAGCTGAAAAGTTGCAAACCTCATGGCGTTACTCCGCTTTCAACAGCTCCGCTTGCCATTGTAGTTTGTGCCGATGAAACGAAAAATGATGTATGGGTGGAAGACTGTTCCATCGCCTCTATTTTGTTGCAGTTAGCGGCACAGTCGCTGGATTTGGGAAGCTGCTGGGTACAGATTCGAAAACGTATGCACGATGAAACAGTTCCAGCAGAAAAATACATTCAGGACTTGTTGAATATCCCGGAGAATTTCAGGGTGCTGAGCATTGTAACAGTAGGTTATCCTGAAAAGCAGCGCGACGGTAAACCGTTTGAGGAGCTGCAGTTTGAGAAGATCAGAATGAATGATTTTGAGAAGTAAGCATAAAAAAAGAACCGATCCTTTTTGAAAAAAGATCGGTTCTTTCAATTGTATTTTAGCTGACTCTAAAAGAAATCGTCGAATTCTTTAGGAGTCGAGTTCTTTTGCTCCAGTTCGTCGCAATCGAGGTTTATATTAAAGCCGGCTGGTCGTTTAAATTCCATCTCGTCTTCTTTGTAACCGATCGATTCGTCGGCCAAAACTTTCTTATAAAAGTAACCCCAAATTGGCAGCGCCATATTTGCACCCTGTCCGGATGCGATGGTTCTAAAGTGAATGCTTCGTAAATCGGCACCGGTCCAAACACCGGCAGTAAGTTTTGGTGTCGTACCAATAAACCAACCGTCGGAGTGGTTCTGTGTAGTTCCGGTTTTTCCGGCAATTGGCATGCTAAAACTTCCGTAGTCGGTTGTTACGCGATCGCGGAACAGGTTAGAAAAACGTAAACGAATTCCGGTTCCTTCGTCGATTACTCCTTGTAATAAGTTTAACATCAGGTAAGCAGTCTGTTCGTCGATGGCCTCGTGGCGCTCGGGAACAAAACGTGCGATAACATTGCCGTGGCGGTCTTCAATTTTTGTTACAAAATAAGGCTTGATAAACACACCCAGATTTGTGAAGGTATTAAACGCACCAACCATTTCGTAAAGCGTAACATCCGAAACTCCAAGGAACATCGAGTTTACCGGATCGATGGGGCTGTAAATACCCATGTGTTTCATTACATCGACCACTGCCTGCGGGTTGTATTGTTTGAGTACCCACGCCGAAATGCGGTTTTTCGAGTTCGCCAGTCCCCACTTTAAAGTTACCATTTGTCCATCCATTTCCGGATCAACATCGGCATCTTTTGGCTCGTAAATAGTGCCGTCCCACTGAATAAACTGCTGACTTACGTACGGAACTTTGGTACATGGAGTAAGTCCGTTTTGCATAGCCAGTGTATACAAAAATGGCTTAACGGTAGATCCGATCTGGCGTTTTCCGCCTTTTACCATGTCGTACATAAAATGCTGGTAATTGGGGCCGCCAACGTAGGCTTTTACTTTCCCCGATTCCGTATCCATAGCCATAAACGACGAGCGGAAAAATTTCAGGTAATATTTGATCGAATCCATCGGAGTCATCAAAGTATCTACTGCGCCACCCCATTTAAAAACGTTCATTTCAACGGGCTGGTTAAACGTTTTTTTGATCTCAGAAAAACTTTTTCCTGCATTGTTCATTACGCGGTAACGTTCGCTTTTACGTATTTCGCGGTTTAACAGATCGTCCACCTCGTTGCTGCTCATGTTATTCGCAAAAGGAGGGTTGTCCAAATCCGACAAACTTTCATCGAAAAGGGGTTGCAGGTCGTTGCGCAAATGCTGTTCAACGGCCTCAACCGCATATTTTTGCATGCGCGAGTCGAGCGTGGTGTATATTTTTAAACCGTCGGCGTAAATATCGTAAGGTTCGCCATTGGGTTTGGTATTTTTATTACACCAGCCAAACAGCGGATTGTTCTCCCACTCGTCCAGGTCTTCAATATATTTTTGTTCCTGCCACGAAGCATAATTTTCGCGCTCAGGTTTTTTGGCGGTAAGCGTTAATCGCAGGTATTCGCGGAAATACGGTGCCGGACCGAGTTTGTAATCCACTTTTTTATATTCCAGATCAAGCGGAAGCTTTTTGGCAGAATCGGCAACTTCGGGGGTGATGTAGCCGTATTTTTCCATCTGGCTCAACACAACATTCCGGCGTTGCAACACCATTTCGGGGCGGCGAACCGGGTTAAATAGCGATGAGTTTTTAGCCATACCCACCAACATGGCCGCCTGGTGAAGTTTCAACGAATCGGGTTGCGTATTAAAATAAACATCGGCAGCCGAACGAATTCCAACAGCGTTGTTCAGGTAGTCGTACTTGTTCAGGTACATTAAAATAATTTCTTCTTTGGTGTAACTGCGTTCCAATTTTACGGCGATTACCCACTCCTTGAATTTTCGCAGTACCAGTTCCATGCTGCTGGTAAATCGGTCGCGCGGAAAAAGCATTTTTGCCAGCTGCTGACTTAAGGTACTTCCACCTCCCGAACTAGTGTCGCTGGTAACAATACCTTTTATTACACGAATTAGTCCGCGAAAATCAATTCCCGAATGATCGTAAAAACGAACATCTTCTGTGGCCACTAACGCATTTACAAGGTCGGGTGGCAGATTTTCGTAATTTACGTAGGTACGGTTCTCCTGGTTGAAATATTTATCAATGGTCGGGCCGTCTTCAAAATAGATCTCCGAGGCCAGAATATTTTGTGGGTTTTCAAGCTCTTCAAAACTCGGCATAAAACCCAGCTTCCCTTTGGCTATCAGAAAGAAAAGCAGAAAAACGGAAACGATCCCCAGGGCAACGATCGACCAGAAAATTATGATGTATTTCTTAAAGCTTTTTTTTGTTTCGCTCATGAATTTCGCTCATTTTAATGTGGCAACAAATATATACGATTCTGTTATGGGAACCACCTAAATAACGCCCCGAAATTGGATAATATTTTATTTTTTAAAAAATAAAATCGTCATTTTCAATTAAATAGAAAATGAAAAAATAGCTCATTAAATTTTGAACTTAGCCCATCATTTTCTTTAATTTGCAGAATTTTTAGAACGGATTAGAAAGTATATGCACAAAAACCTGGTTATAGTCGAGTCCCCTGCAAAGGCGAAAACAATTGAAGGATTTCTTGGAGAAGGATATGTGGTGACCTCAAGTATGGGGCATGTTAGAGACCTGGAAAAGAAAGACTTCGGGATTGATATTGAGAACAATTATCAGCCCAGATACAAAGTTTCTTCCGATAAAAAGAAATTAGTAACAGAACTGAAAAAGTTAGCGAAGGAGGCCGAAACGGTTTGGCTCGCATCCGATGAGGACCGCGAGGGAGAAGCCATAGCCTGGCACCTGAAAGAGGTGTTGAAGCTGAAAGATGATAAAATAAAACGCATCGTTTTTCACGAAATTACCAAGGATGCCATTACGCGTGCTGTCGATAATCCACGCGATATCGACGAGCATTTGGTAAATGCACAACAGGCCCGCCGCGTTTTAGACCGAATTGTGGGTTTCGAAGTGTCGCCGGTTTTGTGGAAAAAAGTAAAACCATCGTTAAGTGCCGGTCGTGTGCAGTCGGTAGCAGTTCGCCTAATTGTGGAGCGCGAACGCGAAATCCGTGATTTTAACACAGAAACCTGGTTTCGTGTAAACGGATACTTTTTAGTGCCCGATGAAAATGGGAATACCACCGAATTAAAAGCAGAACTTTCAAAACGTTTTAAAACCCGAGATGAGGCCAATGCTTTCCTCGAAAAGTGTAAAACTGCCGAGTTTAAAGTAAGCGATGTAGTGAAAAAACCGGGTAAACGATCGCCGGCACAACCATTTACAACCTCAACATTACAGCAGGAAGCCAGTAGAAAGCTGGGATTCTCGGTGTCGCAAACCATGGCGGTTGCCCAGCGTTTATACGAAAGTGGAAAGATTACTTATATGCGTACCGACTCGGTGAATCTGTCGGGTTTGGCTATAAATACCTCGAAACAAAAAATTACTGAACTTCATGGTGAAAACTATGTGAAGATCAGGAAATTCAAGACTAAATCAAAAGGAGCACAGGAAGCTCACGAGGCTATTCGTCCTACTTACATGGAAAACCAAACGGTTGACGGATCGTCGCAGGAGCAGCGTTTGTACGAGCTGATTTGGAAACGTACGATTGCGTCGCAAATGGCCGATGCTATTTTGGAACGTACCAATGTAACCATCGATGTGTCGAATGCTGCTGAGAAGTTCCAGGCAACCGGCGAGGTGATTGTTTTTGATGGTTTCCTGAAAGTTTACATCGAGTCGACTGACGATGAAAATGCAAACGGAAACGGCCAGGCTTTAATTCCGCCGGTGCATGTAAACGATCCGCTTGAGATGACTTCGGTTGTTTCAACACAGCGTTTCTCTCAGCGCCCGCCACGATTTACGGAAGCGTCGCTGGTAAAACGTTTGGAAGAATTGGGGATTGGACGTCCGTCAACTTATGCGCCAACAATTACAACAGTTCAAAACCGAAACTACGTTGTAAAAGAAGAGCGTCCGGGTGTGGAGCGTAATTATACGGTTCTTACCCTCGAGAACGGAGAAATTAAAGAGGAAGAAAAGACCGAGATTACCGGTTCTGAAAAAAATAAATTGTTCCCAACCGATATCGGTATTGTAGTTAACGACTTTCTGATGGACAATTTCGATCAGATAATGGATTACAATTTTACCGCAAATGTTGAAAAGGAATTTGACGACATTGCTGATGGCAAGCGCGTTTGGAATGAGATGATCGATAAGTTCTATCAACCGTTTCATGGAAAAGTAGAACATGCTCTTGAAAATGCCGAGCGCTCTAAAGGAGAACGTATTTTGGGTGTTGATCCGAAAACCGGAAAAGAGGTGTCGGTTAAGATTGGTCGTTTTGGTCCGTTGGCCCAATTGGGTGAAGCATCGCAGGAAGAAGGAGCTGAGAAACCACAGTTTTCAAGCCTGCGTACCGGTCAGCATATCGAAACAATTACGCTGGAAGAAGCACTCGACCTGTTTAAATTGCCACGCGAACTGGGAAATTACGAAGACAAAAAGGTTACTGTTGCCATCGGCCGTTTTGGTCCGTATGTGCGTCACGACAATAAATTTGTTTCGCTCGGAAAAGAAGACGATCCGTATTCTGTAGAACTCGACAGAGCGATTGAGCTGATCGAAGCCAAGCGCGAAAAAGACCGTAAGGCGGTTATTAAGAAGTTTGATGAAGATGCAGAACTTCAGGTGCTTAACGGCAGGTGGGGGCCTTACATTAAACACGGAAAGAAGAACTATAAAATACCAAAAACGACGAAGGCTGAGGAGCTGAGTTTCGAAGATTGTATGAAGATCATCGAGACGGCTCCGGAACCAAAAAGCCGACGCGGTAGAAAAAAATAAAGAATAAAGGCAGGTGAATTGATCATTTGCCTTTATTTTTAAAAGCAAAAAAATGAATTTGTTTCCCTACTTCGATGCGGTTGATTTTTCGCAGTATGTCGACGATGTGCCTTTTGCCTGGAAATATTCGATGGGTGCTACCATTGAAAAGAATACCGTAAAATTACAGGAAGGTCGGTTGAGAAATATTGAACTGGCGATTGTTGGCGTTCCGTTTAACAGCGAGCACGATGATTTTAAACGAACAGCGACACCCGATAAATTGCGTAAGGCATTTTATGGTTTGGCCGGTGTTGGGAAACTCAACATCATCGATCTTGGAAACCTGAAGGCATCAACAAGCCACAAAGGAAATTACCTGGCACTGCGCGATGTGGTGGATTATTTGAGCGAACTGGATATTGTTACCATCGTTTTTGGTGGAAGCCAGGATTACAGTTACGGCATTTGCCAGGCTTTCCGGTCGAATCCGTTTTTTTCGTTTAGTGCCATCGATGCCTTTTTAGATGTGAAAAAAGGTGTTGAATCGCTAAGTTCAACAAATTATCTGTCCCAGGTTTTTAAGGCCTTGCCCGATCTTTTTCAGTTTAATTTGCTGGCGTATCAAAGTCATTATGTACCCGATATTTATTTCGAGAAAACCAAAGGAATTGGCGCGCACCTACGTTTGGGAAAATTACGTGATAATATCAGCGATGCCGAGCCAGTCCTTCGAAACAGCGACTTTTTGACTTTCGATATGGCTGCGTTCAAGTCCTCGGAAGCGCCAAACAGTCTGAATCTTCCGAATGGTTTATATGCCGACGAAGCCTGCCAGCTAATGAAATATACCGGAGCAAGTAATCGAATGAAAGTGTTTGGTTTGTTTGGGTTAAACATCGGAGAAGCGCCAACAGAATTGTCATTGAATCTGGCAGCACAACTGGTTTGGTATTTTGTACAGGGCTACCTTATCAGAGACAAGCGGAAACCGGAGCAAGGAGATGGATTCTCTGTTTTCAGTGTGGAAATACCTGAACTTTCAGCTCCACTTGTATTTTACAAAAACGACAATACCGGGCAATGGTGGGTGCAGGTGCAGGCAATAAACAACCAAACCAAATATTTTGCCTGTTCAGAAAAAGATTACGAAGTGGCCAGCGGGAATGAAATTCCAGAGCTTTGGTTGAAATATGTTCAAAAAACCGACGAAATAGTAAAATAATACCTCTTAATAACCGTTCTTTGCATACCTTGTTAACAGTTGATTGTTACAAACAACTAAAATTTGTTTCTTTGCCGCAGCAGAGAAAAGGCTAAATTGCCCTATGAAAAGAGAAGTATGAAGAAGGCTGTATCTTTTTTATTTATTATAATGTCGGTTACACTAGTTACGTACGGTCAGCAGGATCCTCAGTACACCAACAATATGTTTTATAAGTTAGGTGTAAACCCGGGTTATGCAGGTGCTGAAAACGCAATTAACGGCATTTTGTTAAATCGTTATCAGTGGGCAGGTTTCGACGGAGCCCCGAAAACACTGGTTTTTAGCGTTGATGCAGCAATTAATGCTTTTGGTTCTCCCGGAGGAGTAGGAGTGAATGTAATTAGCGATGAATGGGGATTTTTCCAGAATACCTGGGTGAATTTTAATTATTCATATAAAGTAACAACCGCATTAGGAACGCTGGGACTTGGAATCTCGCCCGGAATTTATAATTTTAATATTAATCCGGAATGGGACGTGCCACAAGGAGATATGTATACACAGCCCGAATCAGACCCTTCGGTGCCAAATGAAGAGTCGAGCCAGATTACCTTCGATGTAGGTTTTGGTGCATACTTGTATACAAATAAATATTACGCCGGATTTTCGGTTACGCACCTTAACCAGGGAGAAGTAAAGTACGACGATGTAGCGGTTGATTTTCTTACCCGGCACTATTATTTAACTGGTGGATACAATATTAAGTTATCCGATCCGTTATTTGAGGTGCGGCCATCGTTCTTGCTGAAATCGGATTTGGCTTCGTGGCAAATGGATTTGAATGCAAACGTGGTTTATAACGATAAATTCTGGGGAGGAATCTCCTACAGAGTGCAGGACGCGGTAGCCCTACTTATGGGAATGGAACTATTTAATGGGATGCGAATAGGTTATTCGTTCGATTTGGTAACATCGACAATAAAAAGTAACGGTTTTGCCTCGAATGAATTTTTTGTAAGTTATTCGCTTGATTTAGAGAGAAATCGTAACCAAAAATACAAGAGTATTAGATTTTTGTAAAATATGTTTAATGTAAATAAGAAAAGGAACAGAATTTAATATTTTATTATTTCATTGTTTCTACTTATTTTTAACGACTAATCAGAGCTCGTAAAGTATAAAAGACACATTATGAAAAAACTACTTTCTATTGCAACCTTATTCTTGATTGCACTTAGTTTTGCCGGCTGCTTTGGTGGTGGCGGGGGAGGAAACGGAGAGCTTACAGGAGTAGAAAGAAGGCAGCGATTTAAAGAAACACAGCCCCTGGGAATGGTTTACGTTCGTAGAGGGAGTTTCAATATCGGGCCCAGCGATGAGGACGCAAGTAGGGCAGGTGTTCCAACAAAAACGGTTTCGCAAGAACCATTCTGGATGGACGACACCGAAATTACAAATAACGAATATCGCCAGTTTGTTGAATGGGTAAAAGAATCGATGGCACGCCGAATGTTAGGCGACCAGTATCCTGAATTTATGATAACTGAAGACAGGAACGGAAATATCATCGATCCTCCACAGATCAATTGGAGAGAAAAGATTGACTGGGAAGATCCTGATATGCAAATGGCCATGGAAGATCTTTACTTACCCGAAAACGAACGTTTCTTTGGCAAAAAGGAAATCGATACCCGTAAGCTGGTTTATGAATATTGGTGGGTTGACCTGAATCAGGCAGCCAAAAGAAGTAACAGTTTCAACTACGAAACACAACGTTACGAAGGTAATGTGTATAACGTTGAAGGCGATCTTGTTCCAATCGAGAACCGCTCTTCATTTATGATGCGCGATCAGGTGCATGTTTATCCTGATACCCTTTGCTGGATCAGAGATTTCACCTATTCATATAACGAACCATTGGCAACCCGTTATTTCTGGCATCCCGGATTTGACGAATATCCGGTTGTAGGTGTTACCTGGAAACAGGTAAATGCATTCTGTAACTGGCGTACAAAAATCCAATCGGATTACCTGTCGGAAAGAGGAGAGCCAACATTAATGGCTTATCGTTTACCAACCGAAGTTGAGTGGGAATATGCCGCCCGTGGTGGTAAAGATTTCTCGATGTACCCTTGGGGAGGTTATTATACCCGCGATGAGGATGGTGTATTTTTAGCCAACTTTAAGCCGCTACGTGGTAATTATGTAGAAGATGGTTCGATAGCAACCATAAAAGTAGGAAGTTACGATCCGAACGAATACGGATTATACGATATGGCCGGTAACGTAGCAGAGTGGACAAGCACTGCATACGACGAAGCCGGTTACAATTATTTTAGCGATTTAAACCCAACTTTTACATACAATGCCCGTAAGGATGATCCTGCTGTTATGAAACGAAAAGTGATTAGAGGAGGATCGTGGAAAGATATCGCACAATTTGTGCAGGTTTCTACACGAAACTATGAATATCAGGATACGACTAAATCTTACGTTGGTTTCCGATGCGTTCGCTCTACATTTGGCGAAGAATTTTAGTACTTAAATCATAACTTTATACCAAACGATATGAATCTGGGAGAACTTTTTAAAACTAAGCGCTGGAAAACATTCATGGGTTTTGTTTATGGATGGGGAGCAGCCGTCGTGATGGTTGGTGCCTTGTTCAAACTTGAACACTGGAAAGGTTCCAGCGAGTTATTAACTGTAGGATTGCTTACTGAGGCATTCATCTTTTTCCTCTCAGCATTTGAACCGCCTGCCAACATTCCGGAATGGGAAAAGGTTTATCCGGAGTTAAATGAAGACTATGAGCTTGAAGAAGTGAAAGAGTTGAGGACCAGTAACAAAAGCAATGGTCTGGAAACACTTTTCGGAAGCTCAGAGCTTACACCGGAATTAATGGACCGCGTTGGAAAAGGTTTGTCAGAGTTGAGCAACACTGCCAAAGGAATCAGCGATATATCTTCGGCAACACTTGCCACCGATATGTACGTTAAAAACCTGGGATCAGCTTCGGAATCGATGAATTCGTTCGCCCAAATCAATAACAAGGCAAACGAATCGATCAACAGTTCGGTGAATACCTTACTCGATTCATATTCTGTTGCAGCCACTCAACTTACTGAAACCGGAAAAAATCTTTCTGCCGTTTACCAAAAATCATCAGATGTTATATCGGGTGAATTGGAGAATATTGGAAGCAGTTCAAAACAATATTCGGGTAACCTGGAAAGACTCAATAAAAATTTAGATAGCCTTAACAGCAATTTCGAAAACCAGCTGAAAGATACTCAGGATCAATTCAAAGCCAACCAGAAATTTAATCAGGATCTGGCTGAAATGAATAGTATCCTTAACTCTTCGGTTGATGAATTGAAAAAGTATAAAGAAAATGCTGAATCACTCAACAAAAACCTTGAAGCCTTAAATACTATTTATGGCAACATGTTGGGTGCAATGAGCTATAAAAAGTAAAGTCCTAGCGTATGGGTGCAAAGAATTGTCCGGAAACACCGAGGCAAAAAATGATAAACATGATGTACATTGTACTCACCGCAATGTTAGCACTTAACGTTGCGGCTGAGGTACTTGAAGCGTTTCGCGTGGTAGACAGTAGTCTGCTGCAAACGCTCGAGGCAGTGGACATGCAGAATGCGCAGATTTATTCATCGTTTGAGCAAGCTTATATCGAAAATCCAACTAAAGTACAGGAATGGAAAGATAAAGCCGATCAACTGAAGAATAAGTCGGAGGAAATGATCACCTACGTTTCGGAGTTAAAAGACGAAGTTGTTGCTTACTCCGGCGAGAAACCGGTTAATGAAGATAACCCGATGTATGAAGAGGGTTACTATCATACTAAAGTTGATGGTTCGGTTGTGGAGGTAGTTAAGAAGGATGACCTTAACGGACCTTCGGAATTGATGATTACCCAGAAAAGAGCTACTGATCTTAAAAATAAAGTTGCTGAATACCGCGAGTTCCTTTCTACATTGATCAATGAGGATGACGAAGACCTTCGCCAAACAATTTTAAGCGAGCTTAGAACTTCAGATCCTGAACGTGGATCGAAAGCAGAAGGAAATTATAAATCGTGGGAATCGGAGCACTTTGAAGACAAACCTTTAATTGCGGTAATGACTTTGCTATCTAAGATTCAGATAGATGTTAAAAACTCTGAAGCTTCTGTAGCAAAATATTTGTATGCCGAAATTGACGAAGGCTCATTCAAATTTAACCGTTTGGGAGCCCGCGTTATCGCCAATTCAAATGTAGTTTTGATGGGCGATGAATATAAAGCTGAAGTTTTCCTCGCTGCAGAAGATACTACGCAGCAACCTGTTATCCTGATCAATGGTAAAGAGGTTGACGTGGAAGATGGCAAGGCAACATTTATAGGAAATACAAGCCAGGCCGGTAAATTTACCTGGAGCGGTTTAATAAAATACAAAACGCCGGGTGGAATTATAAAGAGTTATCCTTTTGAGCAGGAATATCAGGTGTCGGAGCCAACAGTAACCATGTCGGCTACAAAAATGAACGTGTTCTACAAAGGTCTGAAAAACCCGTTTGATGTGGGTGGAGGAGCTATTCCGAATGAGGATCTGGAAGTTCAAATGACCAATGGTAGGGTTACAAAAGAAGGCGATGCCTATATGATTGTACCAACCGACTTAGATGAAATGGGGCGTAATACTAAAGTAAGTGTTTACGCAACAATTAACGGAAGCCGACGTTTGATTGGTACAACTGATTGGCGTGTGAAACGTGTTCCCGATCCGGTAGCGCAAGTTAACGGAATATCGGGAGGCGATATTCGTAAAGAGGTTTTACAAATTCAGGATGGTATTTTAGCAGTTCTTGAAGATTTTGATTTTGAATTTGGTTACAAAGTAACTCAGTTTACCATGGAAACAACAAGCGGAGGATACACCAACCGCTATCCGTCAAATTCAAATCGTTTTACGACCGAGCAAAAAAATGCTCTACGGAATGTAAATGTAAATAGTATAGTTTATATAGGAGATATTAAGGCTGTTGGAGATGATGGAACAACAAGGGATCTCGACCCAATATCATTCAAAATAAAATAGGTAGTTATGAAGAAGATAGTTGTTTATATAGGAATATTTGTTTTTGCGTTAGGTATTATGCATAAAAGTGCTGATGCCCAAATCGTAAATGGCGCATATAAACAAACCGATATTTACGAGAAAAAACCAATGCCGTTGGTATCGGTTCGCGAGGCAGATGTTTTCTGGCAAAAGACGCTGTGGCGTGTGATCGACTTACGCGAAAAGATGAATATTCCGTTGTATTATCCAACGATCCCAATAGCAGATCGTTCAAACCTGATTTCGTTATTATTGAAAGGAATTGAAATGGGACAGCTTACACCATATGATGCACAAGCTGATGACGATTTTAAAATTCCGATGAGCTATGCACAGGTAAAAGCTAGGTTTGGAGCGGAGGCAACTACAGAGGAAAAAATCGATTTCGATACAGGGGAAAGAACAACTGTTCAGGTTCAGGGCGAAATTCGTCCAACCGAGATCAAACAATACATGATTAAAGAACAGTGGTATTTCGATAAACAAACATCTACATTGAATGTGCGGATTCTTGGTATTTGCCCGATTCGCGAATACATGCGCGATGGCGATACTTCAGGCGAAGTACAACGTCAGAAAGTATTCTGGATCTATTATCCGGAAGCACGTCCGTTGTTGGCAACCAATTTGGTTCAAAATCCTTACAACGAAGCGCGTCAGCAATCTTTCGACGACATGTTCATAAAGCGAATGTTCAACAGCTATATCGTTAAAGAATCGAACATGTACAACAACCGCGACATTAGTTCTTACCTGGTAGGTAAAGATGCAATGTTGGAATCAAAAAGAATTGAAGACGAGATCTTCAATTACGAGCAAGATCTTTGGGAATATTAATGCGATAACCAGCATAAAAAAAGCCTTATGTTGCCATAAGGCTTTTTTTTGAAACAATTTTAAAATTGATAAGGCGTTTAGAAAGGTAGCATCGAATATTAACTGATGAGAAAAACCATTACATACTTGTTTATACTTACGCTTTTTCTCGCTTCGTGCAGAAACGAAAGCAATAAGTACCTTACTTTGGGTAAGGGAACAGGTGAAAAATGGTTTGAGCCAACGCCTTTCGGGATGGTTTATGTTGAAAGAGGATCGTACAACATCGGCCCGAATGACGACGAGTTGTACCCCATAACCCAAAGCCGAACCATATCAACAGAAGCATTTTGGATTGATGATACCGAGATTACAAATAACGAGTATCGACAGTTTGTTTACTGGGTGCGTGATAAAAAAGCACGCGAATTGCTGGGGCAAACCTACACCGATTTCCTGATAACAGAAGACAAATACGGTGCTCCGTTGGAAGAGCCAAAAATAAACTGGGACGAACGAATTGAATGGGACGACCCGGAGTATCAAATGGCGATGGATGAATTGTATATTCCGGAAAATGAACGTTTTGGATACAAGAAGGAAATTGATGCACGGAAGCTGGTTTACGAATATTACTGGGTAGACTATAAACAAGCAGCAAAACGAAGCAACGCTTATAATTACGAAACACAGCGTTACGAGGGGTCTGTTGTAAATTCTGATGGAGAATTGGTTCCTATCGAAAACCGAAGCTCATTTTTAATGCGCGAATCGGTACCTGTTTATCCTGACACCTTGTGTTGGATAAGGGATTTTGCCTACACCTACAACGAGCCTTTTACCATGAAATATTTTTCGCATATTGGATTCGACGACTATCCGGTTGTTGGTGTAACGTGGGATCAGGCGAGAGCATTTTGTAACTGGCGTAACAACCTGAGTGTAATTGTTGTCGATCGTTTTAATGAGGCTCCGGCGCACGATTACCGCTTGCCAACTGAAAGCGAATGGGAAATTGCAGCTCGCGGAGGTATGCACAACAATATGTATCCGTGGGGAAGTTATTATACCCGAAACGTAGACGGCTGTTTTGTGGCCAATTTTAAGCCATTACGAGGAAATTATGTTGCCGACAGTCCAACAACCACAACAGCCATGAAAGTGGGGCAATTCGATCCAAATCCTTATGGTGTTTACGATATGGCCGGTAATGTTGCCGAATGGACGTCAACAGCTTTTTTCGAAGCGGGCTACAATGCTATCGACGATTACAATCCGGAAATTCAGTACGATGCCCGTCCCGATGATCCGCCGGTAATGAAACGTAAAGTTGTTCGTGGTGGATCGTGGAAGGACATTGCATACTACATCCAGTCAGGAACTCGTACATTTGAATATCAGGACACAGCAAAATCATATATCGGATTTCGTTGCGTTCGAACTTCTTTCCGCGATGATCTTGGTGGCCGCCGTGGTATTCAGGAATAAAGTCTAATTCTCTTCTCAGAACATCAAACTCAACCCGCCAAACACAGTGATTTCCGGCATGGTATAATAACGGTTAACGGCGTAGTTGGTGCTTAGCAGATTTTCTCCACTAACGTAAAGTTTTACATTCCTCGTCAAGTTGTAACTGGCCTTTGCATTTAGTAGTGAGTAGCTTTCTAAATTAGTGACGGGTGTTGGGTCGTTATCCAGTCCCGAAATATGTTGCATATTGGCCACCAACAATAGCTTCTTAATGCGATAAGATGCATTGATGAAAAGATGATGTTCCGGCGTAGCATAAACCGGATTCTTCATGTTGGTATAGCTGTATGTAGCATTCAAAGTCAGTTCTTTTGTCGGTGTTGCATCCAGCGAGAACTCAATTCCTTTATTCGAAACTTCCCCCGTATTTTGATAACCGTTTGGCTGACCGGTATTAACGATCAGGTTATCGCCTTTTACCAAAAAGGCAGTAAGTTCTGCGCGCATCATCCCTTCAAAAAAGGCTTGCATAATGCCTGTTTCGTAATTCCAGATCGACTCCGGGTCGAGATTAGGATTTGGTCCCCACATAAACAGTTCGCGCATTGTAGGGCTTCTAAAGCCTTTTGAAATGGTTCCCTTCCATGTGGTTGCCGGCGAAAATGAATTGGCAAAACCTACCGAAGGAATCCAAACCGAACCATATTCGCTGTGATGATGATAACGAAGACCTGCGTTGACAATCAGTTTCTCGCCAATGCTTTGTTGCGAGAATAAGTAGGTCCCAATTTCTGTAATTGTCGTGTCGGCAAAGGTCAGCCCCTGGCCGCCCATTGCAAAAGTATTTTCAGCATCTCCTCCGTAATTCATCAAATCGATTCCGGCTGTCAGATTATTACCTTCAAAAAGCTGAAAAGTTTCGTACAGATTCAATCCATAATTGTGGTCGTTTGAATGGAAGCCATCAGTAATTTCGTGCTCTCCAAAATTATAGAAGAACTTTAGTGCACCCGACGCTCTTTCAAAATTATTCCGCAATGAGAAAGATCCGTAACCACGTAAAATATCAATTGTTTCTCCTGCCGATGCATTGAGTGTATCCGGGCCCGGATCAGATGCATCAAAGGCAGCCAAGCTAAAATCAGCTGCGGCATCAAAATGGTCGCTGATCTGGTAACCCAATTTCAGGTAACTATTTGTTATTTTGAAATCAGAATTGGGGCGGTGACCATCCGTCTGATCATGATTTCCTGAAATAAATACGCTGAATTTATCCTTCTTAAAACCAACCGATCCCATGTACTTTTGCGTGTTGTACGATCCGTAAGAAATGCGGGCATGACCATTAAATCCTTCTGTATCTTGTTTCTTTGTGATAATATTTATTACACCTCCCATGGCATTCGATCCGTAAAGAATTGAAGCCGGTCCGCGAACAACTTCCACACGTTCAACATCCGAAGCAACGTACGAATCGGGGAGTGGATGCCCCATAATTCCCATAAACTGTGGGTGCCCGTCAATCAGCATTAAAACGCCGGTAGTTGGACTGCCGCCAATTCCTCTGATCGAGATCTGACCTGCCGAACCGGCAGCAACACCAAAACCGGTTATGCCACGCTCGGTTACGAACAAACCCGGCACCCGGCCATTTAAAATCGGTAGAATTGCCGACTCATCACTTTCCTCAATTTGAGTGCGATTCACCACCGAAACAGCCATCGGTACATTGTTGCGGTTCACCTGAACCTGTGTTCCGGTAACCACCACTTCGTTGATTGTAATGGTGTCGTCGGTTGCATAGTGCATTTGTGCACTGGCAATTCCTTGGGTGATGATTAGGGTGAAAAAACTGAAGATTAATATTCGCATTATCATAGTTTATTGTGTTACGTATTGATTTAATCGTGCTACCATTTGACCAAAAAAATTATTCGGCTTTGCTCATTACCAATTTTCCGTGCTGAATTCCTTTCAGGCTGATGAGCTGATCAGAAATCTCAGTGAGCTTTCGCGATGGCCCTTTAACGGCAATGATTTCCATATAATTCAACTCGTTTAAATAGAAGCCCTGCGATGAAAGAATAAACTCTTTGTGTTCGTATTGAATCTCTGCCGACTTCTTTAGGATGTCCTTTTTCTCGTGGTTAAAAACAATGATAACGGCGCCAGCCACAATGTTATCGCACTTCCACTTTTCCTCCACCAAATTTTTTTCAATAAGGTGACGAATAGCGCGCGAGCGATTGGCAAAAGCATTGTCCTCAACATACTTGTCGAGTGCTTCAAGAAGTTCTTCATCTAACGAAACGCCAAACCTGGAAACGGTCATGGTAATACTAATTTTAAAATTCGTAACACGAATGTATGAAAATCGAACGAATCTGTGGCAGTAAAATCGGGATTGTTGAAAATGCTTTATCTTTAAACAAAACAAAATGACTTGGTATGACAACGATAAAAACAATTTACCTGGGCGAATTACGCACCGAAAATGAGCACCTGCAATCGGGTAATAAAGTGATAACAGATGCACCGACTGACAACCGTGGCAAAGGGGAGTATTTCTCGCCAACCGATCTGTTGGCAACGGCTTTGGGAAGTTGTATAATGACGATTATGGGAATAAAAGCCCGCGATAATGGGATTGATATTGAAGAAACGCAAGTTGACGTGACAAAAATAATGGCTTCCGATCCGCGACGTGTGGCAGAGGTGGTTGTGGAATTTACGTTTCCGGCAAAAAATTACAGTGACGAAGAAAAGCAATTGGTTGAAAGTGTTGCCGGTATTAGCCCGGTTCCGCTGAGTTTACATCCAGACCTGATTCAAACCATAAAGTTCAACTGGTAGTTTTACTGTTTGATAAAACGGCCTTGAAAGGTTCCATCAGAATTTTCGGCTTTTAGCAGATATACGCCGGGAGCGAGGTCTGAAATATTTATTTTTTCTAATTGTGTGGAGAAACGTTTCACTTCGGTTCCGTTCATATCGTAGATGCGGATGCCGGAGATTTCTGTCCCTAAAGGAATTTGCAAATGAATTTCTGTAGTAGCCGGATTCGGAAATATTTCTATCGATTGAGTATTGATTTCTGGCGAAACTCCAACAACCTCCTGCGTCTCAGAGATTAGCCAGAGATCAGGATCGATTACCAGTTCGGCAACACGGAAATCGGTGTCAATGATAAATTGTTGCTGATTGCTTGTATGATTCAGTCTGGCATCAACTGAATCAGTTCGACCAGCATTGTACAAACGAACAGGCACAGGTATTTCGAAAAAATCAACCGATTTGTGAGTGGTGGTCTGACTCAGTGTTATCACTGTTTTTCCTTCGTCAGTTGGTTTAAAACTGGCGGAGTAAACCGGAAACCTTCGCCGTACAACCAGTCGTTAAAGAACTCTGTTAAACTTGTATCTGCAGCTTGCTCAAAATGTTTTATTACGTCCTCGGAGTAGGCAAAACCATTGGCAACTTTTGGATCGGTGAAATAGTTTTTAAGGCCCTGAAAAAAGGCATCGTCACCAATAACCCAACGCAACATGTGCAGCAAGTAACCGCCTTTTGCATACGACAATCGACTGCTAAAAATGCGGGCCACAGATGTGGTATCGGTAACATAAACTGAACCGTCGGGTTCCTGTTTCACCTGGTCGGAATACACTTGTTTCCACACCGGCCACCAATCGGTTTCAATGTTTTCGTAGGACAGTCCGGTTAAGTAGGTCGCAAAACCTTCGTTTAGCCAGATGTCTTGCCACGAGCCCAATGTGATATAATCGCCAAACCATTGATGGGCCAGTTCGTGCGCAATTAGTCCGTAACCAAAACTACCCATAAAACTCATGGTTTGATGCTCCATTCCGCCGCCCCAGCCAAACTGTGCATGGCCGTATTTTTCAGCCGCAAAAGGATAATCACCAACCAGATTTTGGTACAACTGCATAATTTCGGCAGTAACCGGCGTTTTGCCTTTTGCATCTTCAAGATCTTCCGGATAAACGTAATTCAGAATTTCAATGGAGTCGCCATTTTCTGTCTCCAAATAATCGGAATAACGCTCGTAATTGGTTACAGCAATGGCAACCAGGTAAGTGGCAATAGGAAAACGGTGTTTCCAGTGCATTGTTCTGGTGGAGTCGTTCACTTGTTCAGAAACCAAAATTCCGTTGCTTGCTGTTTTGTATTGCTCCGGTGTTTTTACAATCACATCAATCGAGTCGATTTTATCGGCCAGCGATTGTTTGCAGGGCCACCATTCCATGGCGCCGTAAGGTTCTGAGAGTGTCCACAAAACGGGTGTAAACTCTGTGCCGTGAAAACTGGTTTCAAACGAACCAAAACCGGAAGTTGGCGGAACTCCATGATAGAAAATCGTGGCAGAATCAAGTTGATTGAGCAGAAGAGATTCCTGTAAATTAATTTCAACTTTATTATTCTGATGGGTAAATGCGGCGCTGTTGTTTCTAATAAAAACAGAGTCAACTATTAATGAGTCGGAAAGATCAAATTCAATCGTGTTCAGCAACTCGGTTTCGCTTTTAAAATAGGAGGTTACCTTTCCGGAAATATATCGGATTGCCGGATCGACCTGCCACTCCATCCGCTGATAAACGATGTCGGTAAGACTGTTGTTTTGGCTTTCAATAAAATTCGATTTTAACAGAAAATTCCTGCTTTCCTCCAGTGCTATTTTGTCGGAAATGAAAAGCTCATTTTCCTGTGCAATGGTAATCAGACCGAGACAAAGAAAAAGAAGGATGTGGACGAATCGTATCATTGCTTAAAGATACAATTCCGGATGAAGATTTAAAGCATAAAAAAAGCGAACCATAATGGTCCGCTTCTGATTTTATAAGGATTTACTGTTTATTTTTCCAGCTCTTTCCATGCCAATGCGCTAGCGCCAACAATAGCTGCGTCGCCAGGCTTAAGCTCCGATGGAAGAATCTTGATCTTCTCTTTAAAGATAGGAAGCAAGTGTTTTTCCATGTGCTTTTTAGTTGGTTTAAAAATGTAGTCGCCGGCAGCAGTTGGTCCGCCAAACAGGAATACTGCTTCAGGGCTCAGGTGGTGAACAGTGTCAGCCAAACCTTGTCCTAACCATGCACCGGTTTTTTCAAATACTTCCAACGCAATTTTGTCGCCTTTTTCAGCAGCGTCGTAAATCATTTTCGAGTCTAACTCGTTAAACGATTTGTCGGCCAAAATACTGTCGGTAGCGTTGTACTGAACCATCAACTCAAAAGCAGTACGTTTCATTCCGGGAGCCGAGCAATAAGCCTCTAAGTGGCCCAGTGCAGTACATCCGCAAAGACGTCCGCCAGGAATTAATGTAGTGTGACCACATTCGCCCGCAAAACCGTCGTTTCCGTACACCAAGTCGCCGTTTACAACAATACCGCTACCAACGCCGGTTCCAAGGGTGAACATCACAAAGTTTTTCATGTCTTTGGCGCCACCATAAATCATTTCGCCAATAGCTGCTGCATTTGCGTCGTTTGTAAGTGCAAGTGCTTCCATATCAGGGAAGTGTGCACGAAGTAGTTCAACTAAACGAACCACTCCTTTAAACGATAAATTTGGAGCATATTCAATTGTTCCGCTGTAGTAATTACCGTTTGGAGCGCCAATTCCTATACCGAAAACTTCTAAATTTTCATTCAATAACTTAACTGATTTGATCAGTTCTTTAATGGCCGCTGCCAAATCTGAGATGTATTGGTCGATATCGCCATGCGAAGGTGTAGAAATATTGTCTTTTACCATCACATTTCCTTCAGCGTCAACTACGCCAATGGCAGTATTTGTTCCGCCAATATCAACTCCAATTGCTACTTTCTTCATTTTTATTATGCTTATTAATTTAGATTTTGTCTGTTTTTTCTGCGTGTTAGCAAAATTAAAAATATTATGCAATTGGCAGGGGTGTGGGCATAGGTTTATAGCTATTTATTTTGAATTCAATTAAGCTTTAACGTTTTTTAAGATGAAACTGAAATTCAGATCACAAAACAACGATGAATTTTAATCGTACCTTTGTCGGCTGTATTTATTATGAAAGCAATTGGTAAAGCAATTCTGAAGTTTTTGGGGTGGATACTTTTAATTCCGATTTACATTTACAAATACGGAATATCGCCACTAACTCCTGCATCGTGCCGGCACGTTCCTACGTGTTCGGAGTATGCTGTAAAGGCGATAAAAATTCACGGTCCGTTTAAAGGATTGGTGCTGACAGTGAGGCGCCTTTCAAAATGCCATCCCTGGGGAACACACGGTTACGATCCCGTTCCGCCCAAAGAACCGCGCGAAAAACAGCATTAAGCTGCGTTCAATTTATTTATTCCAAAACATACAACTAAATTTGTGGAACATTGTTAAATTGAGACACCAAAATATACATTGATGAAGAGAATAATCCTTTTATTGGTTCTGGCTACTTTGTTTGCATCGTGCGGAAACCAAAAGAAAGCAGAAAATAGTGCCGCAGCCGACGTTGTAACCGTGAGTATTTTACCGCAAAAAACGTTTGTGGAGAAAATTGCCGGCGACGATTTTGAGATAAACCTGCTTATCCCGCCCGGATCGAGCCCGGCAGCATACACACTTTTACCCTCGCAGTTGAAAGATATTTCGCGTTCGGCCATTTGGTTCCGTATCGGGTACATTGGTTTTGAACACTCGTGGGCCGATAAAATTGAACAGGCGAACACCAAAATGAAGGTGGTAAATATTTCGGAAGGCCTGGATTTGATTGCCGATAAAATGGAGCAACATGGCGACCATGTGCATATCGATGGTGTTGATCCGCATGTGTGGCTGTCGCCAACAATGGTGAAGGATATGGCAAAAGTAATCCTCGACGAACTTTCGGCACTAAAACCCGAAAAGGCAGCAGATTACAAAGCTAATTACATGCGTTTTGTAAAAGAATGTGATCAGCTAAATATCGATCTTAAAAATCAACTGAAAGATTACGCCGGGCGAAAGTTTATCGTTTTTCACCCGAGCCTTTCGTATTATGCCCGCGAATATGGTTTAGATCAGTACTCGCTTGAAACCGGTGGTAAAGAACCAACACCGCAGCATTTGCGCGAAGTGGTTGACATGGCCAAATCGGAAGGAATAAAAGTGGTTTACATTCAAAGTGAATTCGACCGCGAGCACGCACGTGTTTTTGCCGACGAAATTGGTGGCAAAATTATTCAGGTGTGGCCACTTAACCCGGAGTGGGAAGAAAACCTAAGAACAATGACCCAAATTCTGATTGACAATTTTTAATGGATCCATTAATTAAAATAGAAAACCTGACGGTTGCTTATGATAAGGTGCCGGTGCTGGAAAATGTTGATCTCGAAATTCGGGAGAACGACTTTCTGGGTGTTATCGGTCCCAACGGAGGTGGCAAAACAACTTTGTTAAAAGCCATTTTGGGATTGAAGAAGCCGGAATCGGGGAAAATTCATTTCTCGAAAGAAATGAGCGGCCGGAAAAAACCAATTGGTTACTTGCCACAGGTACGGCACATCGATCGTAAATTCCCGATCACTGTTTTCGATGTGGTACTTTCGGGTGGCATTATGCAAAATCGTCAAAACGCAAAAAGCGTAGCAAAAGATAAAGCAGAGGCATTGCTGGAAGAAATGGGTGTTGCCGGTATTCGAAACAAAGCCATTGGCGAGTTGTCGGGCGGACAAATGCAACGTGTGTTTTTGTGCCGGGCCCTGTTAAGCGATCCCAAATTGCTAATTCTCGATGAGCCGGATACTTTTGTGGATAACCGTTTTGAAGGCGAACTTTACGAAAAGTTGGAGAAGTTAAATGAAGAGCTTGCCATCCTTTTGGTTTCGCACGATGTGGGCACCATTACCAGCTGCGTAAAATCTATCGCCTGTGTAAATAAGTACCTGCATTATCACCCCAGCAATGTAATTTCGCAAGAGCAGCTGGCCAACTATAACTGCCCGATACAAATTATCTCGCATGGCGAAATTCCGCATACCGTTTTAAAGCACCATCATCATTAATATGAACGCAATACTAGAATTATTTTCATACGATTTTTTTCAGAAAGCTTTTTTGGCCGCAGTGTTCGCCAGTATCTCATGCGGGATTATTGGTGCTTACATTGTTTCGCGGCGTATTGTGTTTATCAGTGGTGGAATAACGCACGCGTCGTTTGGCGGAATCGGATTGGCATTTTTCCTCGGATTTAACCCCTTGCTGGGAGCGGTGCTTTTTGCTGTTTTATCGGCATTGGGTATTCAGTTTTTTACCAAAGTGGCCGAAATCCGCGAAGATTCTTCCATTGCAATTTGGTGGTCGCTGGGAATGGCACTGGGAATTATCTTTGTATTCCTAACTCCAGGATATACACCAAATCTGATGAGTTACCTGTTCGGAAATATACTAACGGTAACCAATTCCGAGCTTTGGTGGATGTTTATGCTGAACCTGGTTATCGTGGTTTTCTTTGCCGTATTTTTGCGTAAAATCCTTTACATCGCTTTCGACGAAGAGTTTGCGCGCACCGCAGGTTTGCCGGTGGCTTTGTTCAACTACCTCATAATCGTGCTTATTGCGCTAACCGTTGTTTTGAACATCAGGGTTGTGGGCATCATTCTTATCCTTTCGTTGCTGACTATTCCGCAGGCAACTGCCAATTTATTTACCAACGATTTTAAACGCCTGCTGGTGTATTCGTCGGTGTTTGCTTTTGTGGGCACAATTGCCGGTTTGTTTATTTCCTACTTTCTGAATATTCCTTCGGGAGCAGCCATCATTTTTACGCTGGTTGTTATTTTCGGAATACTTCGTTTGGTTAAATCGTTTGTGTAATGTTTCCGCAGAAAAAGGAGAAAATATACACCTGTTCAAACTGTCTCTTTCAGTTTTCCAATCTCGATGTTCCACGGTCGTGCAGTAATTGTTTTGCCTGCACCGGGTGCGAAATTTATATTTGCCCGCAGTGCGAAAATGAAGTGGTTATCAAGCCCGTGCGAAAAAGATCTACAGGTCAGTAGAATAGAGTCTTTTCCTATCTATCCACAGAAAAAAACATGTTTAAAAAATGCAGGAATCGGTTGATTCTTGTTTGGTTCAATTGAAAAGAAAATGTATTTTCGGAGTGTGATATTCACAACTCAATTCGGGATTATTTAAATCAACTGCCCGCTCTGAATCATCAGGCGGGCAGTCATTTTTTATTCAAATCCAGTTGGTTTAAACTGATTCTTTAAAATACTTTACAGTTCCTACTTTTAGTTCCATTGTAGCATCTTCGTCGCAAACAATAATACCATTCGGGTGCATTTGCAGTGCCGATAATGTCCACATGTGGTTGATACCGTTTTCCACTACATTTTGCAGTGCCCGGGCTTTTTTGTAGCCGTTCACTAAAACCAACACTTCTTTCGAGTCGAGTACGGTTTGCACCCCAACTGTTAAAGCTTGTTTGGGTACCTGCTTCAAATCGTTGTCGAAGAAACGCGAGTTGGCTAAAATTGTGTCGTAGTTCAGGTCAACCAAACGGGTGCGCGACTGAATCGACGATCCCGGAATATTAAATGCCAGGTGACCATCGGCGCCCATTCCGCCCATAAACAGCTCAATGCCTCCGTACGATTCTATTTTGGCTTCGTAACGCTCGCATTCTGCGTCAAGGTCGGCGGCGTTTCCGTCAAGAATATTGATGTTTTCTTTTGGAATATCGATGTGGTTGAAAAAGTTCTCGAACATAAAACTGTGGTAGCTTTCCGGATGATCCTCGGCAATGCCAACGTACTCGTCCATGTTAAAAGTAACCACGTTTTTAAACGTTACTTTTCCTTGTTTGTATAAGTCTATCAGTGCTTTGTAAGTTCCCAGCGGCGTTGATCCGGTTGGTAAACCCAGCACAAACGGTTTTTCTGCCGATGGCTCAAAATCACTAATTCTTTCAGCAATATGGTTTGCTGCCCAAATGCTTAATCCATCGTAGTTATTATGAATTACTAGTTTCATCTTATTCTGGTTTTTAAAGTATATTTTCCATTGCTTTTCCCAGTTTCTGGGCTTCTTCAAGGAATTGCTCAACGGTTAGCTCACGGTGGTAAATTACACCGTGTGTAGCGCGTAACAGCGGCGATTCGTTTTGGTAGAAGAAGTTTTTACCCAACAGCAACTGTATTTGTTTGTGCTGATCGAACCAAACGCGTTGTGTAAGGTCGCTGAATTTTCCATCTAACTGGTAACTTGGGAACGAAGCATTAACCTGTGTAATGTAACACTCCGAGAATGATTTTCCCAGTGTTGCCAGCGAGTTCAACGATACCGGAACGATCACTTCAACATCCCATGGGTTATATTTAAACCACACGTTACGGTAACCAACAATTCGCAGCTTGCTCAGGTCTTCTTCTTTGCTCCAGTCTTCAACAGCTTTTGCAATGGCCATCAACACTTTGTAGTGCGTGTCGGGGCCGCTTCCCTGCGGATCCATGGCCAAACTGATAACTGTTGGCTTGTATTTTCGGAAGTCTTCCAGAATTGGAAGAATGTCTTTGTCGTAGTTCGATTCGCCTGAGTAAAAGCCCAAATGTAGGTGGTGAACATTTTTCACCATAATACCGTAGTGCGCCCAAACCAGTTCCTCTTCAAACTCGCGGATCATTCCTTTCAGCTTCTGAATTTTTGGTGGATTTTTTCCGCCGTCGTAAGTGCTTTTCAGGCTGGTAAGGATCTCGAAAATAGTCTCACGAAGTTCATCCTCGTTTTTAATTCCCCAAATAGAAACCAGCGCACGAATTACACGGTGGCAAACACCGCGGCGTTTTTCCTCTGCATCCTGCGCTGCAATATTGTCGAGGTAGTGGTAAATGTCCTTGTCCCACTTGTATTTGTACCCGTCTTTAAAAAAGTCGGGGAAGTTGATCATTTCAATTTTGCCCTGGTTCATCAGGTCTTTCGTGTCAACCAGCAGGTTGTACAAGAAAGTGTTTGTAACCGCCGTGAAACCCGATGTAGCTACCGAAAAATGTAGCTCGTTGCTGGCGTCGCGCGATTGGCGGTTGGTCGATGGCATAATGCCAAGCATAATATCGTCGTGGTGTGGGCCGGTATGGTAATACACCTGATCCACCTCTTTTTTCATTCCTTTTTGCAGTTTCGCCAAAATTGAATCGATAACCGACTGAACTGTATTCTCGTTCAGATCAGGAATCATACTGCAGTATTTGTCGGCTTTCAGGTCTTCCAATTCCAGTTTCGAGCCGAACTTGTTTATCTTTTTGCAGAGCTCAATTACCGCTCTTTCTGTTTTCTGATGGTTCCATGGCGTGCAAGTGTAGTAACACTCAATGCTATCCTCAAGAGTTACCGATGCACCTTCAGTGAGGTAAAAACGGGCATTCTTCAGTTTTTGCAGTGCTGTTGCCGGATAGGTTACCGAAGGTTCTTTTTCCAGCGATGCTTTTATCGTGTCGGCAATGGCTTCACCGGCAGCATAAACAATTGCTTTGTTATCCGGATTAAAAGTAAGTGTACCCAAACCAATGGTAACAACCAGGCGGTTTTTCGATACCTCAATTCCACCCAAATCGGCAGCCGTTATGGCTTGCGTTTCAAAGTTCGTTTCGGTTAAACGTGTTGATGAAAAATGATCGGATCCGCGTGTGTTGAAAGCAATCAGTCCATCAGGGCCAATGCCGCTGAGGAAAAATCCGATTCCACCTTTTTCGCGGATTTTATTTTCGTAGGCTGTACACCAGTTGTCGATCTTAAAAATCGATTCTTGTTGCAATTGTTCCTGGTGAGTTTTTGCTTCGCGGTAACGCAGCGACAGGTCGATTTTAAAATCCGGGAAGATCTCGGAATAATGTTTGCCTTCTGCCAGTTTAATATCTTCTGAATTAATAAGCAGGGCATTTTCTTTCTTAAATCCTAAACCTTCAATATATTGTTTTTCTGCATAGTTGAACAGGCTGTTGTGTTGCTCCGGATTAATCGGGAAAAACTCGCCCATTTGTACAAAGGTCAGCTCGCTCAGATCAGGCTTTTTTACATCGGCCAAACCATATTTCTCCAAAAAGTCTTTTCCTTTCTTGTTATTCCAGTTATCAAGCAAAAGATGGGTGAAATCCAGAAAATACTGCGCCGTTTTCCCTGTTGGTAAACACGCTACGCCATTCGGGTTTTTACTTGCCCACTCCAAAAAACTTAATGCTGAAAGCAGCCCCAGTTTTGGGAAACTTTCTGTAGTGATATACGGAATTCTGGTCGAAATTTTCTTTGACTTTGTTTCTTCGAAAAATGCTTCTTCAACCTTTGTAAAATTGACTGTCATATTTTATTTTTTTGAGATTCTTTCCAGCGCATAAGCTGCAGCTCCCATGGTTCCTGCTTTGGTGCCCAGTTCCGAAAACAGAATTTCGGTCTGGTTGCTTATGTCGCGGTTACTAAATGTATGAATGGCCTGTTGAATAGGCGCCAGAATAAACTGACTGGCCACAGCAACTTGCCCTCCAATAATGATTAACTCAGGATTAAAAATCTGAATCAGATAAGCCATTCCGCGTCCCAGCCATTTTCCTACTTCTGAGAATAGTGAAATGGCAAACTGGTCGCCGGAGTTGGCAGCCTGAATAACTGTTGAAATATCTATTTTGTTTAAATCGTCTTTTACCAGCTCTTTTATGAGCGAAGAATGGCCTTGCTCAATTCCCTCGCGCGCCTGGCGTGCAATGGCGTTGGCCGAAACAATGGTTTCCAAACAGCCCTGTTTGCCGCACACACAAAGTACGCCGTTGTCGGCCAGTGGCAGGTGCCCAAATTCGCCCGAGAAACCCGATTTTCCAGTATATAATTTCCCGTTAACAATAATACCAAGTCCCAAACCCCAGTCGGCCTGCAGCATTAACACATTTTTCTTTCCTTTTGCCAGTCCAAAATACTGTTCGGCAAAGGTGCGCAGTTTGGCATCGTGGTTGATGAAAACCGGTATTCCGAATATCTTTTGCAGTTTCGAGAACAGGTCTTTTTCTTCCGGGAAATAGGTTTGGTTAACGCCTTCTTTTTGGTTGATCAAACCCGGTAATTCAAGTCCTGCAACCAAAATTTTGTCGCGGTCGATATTGCTGTCTTTTATAACTTTTTCAAGCTCGGCATTTACCTGGTTGAAAATGTTAATGTCCGACGACATTTTTATCGGGAAATAGTGCGGGCCGCTAACTTCCTGGTTGCAACTGTTAAAAATGGAAATAATAGTGCGGGCCACATTTATGGTTATTCCAACTACATAAAAACCGTTTTCAACAAGTCCGTAAATATTGGGGCGCCGGCCACCACTCGAATCGCCACGTCCCAACTCGGTTACCAGTTGGTCTTCGATTAGCTCGAGTAATAAGCTGTTAATTTTTGGTGTACTTAATTTTATCTGGCGGGCAAGATCGGAATTTGAAAGTGGGCCGTTAAAATAGATTGAACGAAGAATCTGTTTTTTCTGGGCAATCTTTTTTTGCTCAACTGCCTGACTTTGATTTCCTGTTGTTTTAAATAGTTTTTCCATAACTGTGGTTGCAAAAATCAGAATATTTTAAATATGAAACAAGCTTCTTTTTAAAAAAATTAAAAAGAATGTGTTAATTCTCCTAAATTTAACCATTCATTTACAATTCATAAAAAATTAATATGATAATATTTTAATGTTGGTTACTTTCGGGGATATTTACAATCGGATAATTTTAAATAAAACTTCCGGCATGATGAAAAGATTTGGGTTTATAATTGTACTGCTCGTTTTAAGCAGCGGGTTACTGAATGCACAGGCACGACGGATAATTAATATTCCGGATATTAACGGTTACAAAACGCTGAAGTGCGATTTGCACATGCACACCGTATTTTCTGATGGAACTGTTTGGCCAACCGTTCGTATTGAAGAGGCCTGGAACGAAGGTTTAGATGCCATTTCAATTACTGATCATATCGAATATCGTCCGCATTCGATTGATGTGGTGGCCGACCATAACCGTTCGTACGATTTGGCAAAACCATTAGCCGATCAGTCGGATATTTTATTGATTAAAGGAACTGAAATTACACGCAGCATGCCACCGGGGCATTTAAATGCTTTGTTTATTTCCAACGCCAATTTATTGGAACTGGAAGATGTGCAGGCCGCTGTAAAAGAGGCGCGCGATCAAGGTGCGTTTATTTTTTGGAATCATCCGTGCTGGGATGCACAACAACCCGATTCGGTGCTTTGGTGGGACGAACATTCTTATTTTTTCGAGAATGATATGTTGCACGGAATTGAAGTTTACAATTGGGAGTTTTGCCCCGAAGCCATGGATTGGGCCAACGAAAAAAACTTAACCATGTTGGGAAATTCCGATGTGCACGGACCAATGGATGTTAACGACGGACATCGTCCGCTAACCCTTGTTTTTGCTAAAAGCCGCACCATTGGCGGAATTAAAGAAGCCTTGTTCGCCAAGCGAACTGCCGTTTATTTTGATAATACCATTGCAGGTCGTTCTGAATTTCTGGAGCCACTTTTCTTCGAGTCGCTGGAGTATAAAAACACGCCACTAAAACTAAGGAATAAAGAATCGAAAGTGATAAACATTACGAATAATTCGGATGTAGATTACGAGCTGGAGCTGGTTCAGCCAGGAGTTGGTTTCGATGCTCCTGAAACGATTACGCTAAAAGCGCATCATGTTTCGGCGCTCAGTTTAAGCGGCAATTCGGATGAAGTGGCAAATACCAACAACCTCGATGTTTATTATCGGGTAAATAATATGCTTACCGGCGTTGACGACCAATTGGTGATAACCTTCACTTTCCGAAACAATTAACCGGATGTATTGTTAAGGTGCTACAGTTTTTCTATTCGAATATAAATGTCAGCAAAAGCAAAAAAGGAACCACAATTATTTAAGCAGGTAGTTACCAATAACGAAGAGATTTCGCCTGGTGTGCACGTGATATCGTTTCAACGAAACTCGGAATTCTTGCCCGGTCAAGTGGTGAAAATCGGTGTCGACACCGAACATCCGCCGCGTATTTACAGTATTTGCAGCGGTAACCAGGAAGACGAGATCCGAATCCTGTTCAACATTAAAGACGATGGTTTTTTAACCCCAAAAATGGCTGCCATGATTCCGGGAGATATTTTATACGTGTCGGAGCCATACGGAAGTTTTCTAGGGACAAACGAGCCGGCCTGGTGGATTGCCACCGGAACCGGAATTGCACCTTTTTATGCCATGTATCGATCTGGAATTTCAGAGAATAAAACGCTAATTCATGGAGTGAGACATTTGAATCAGTTTTATTTCGAGGATGAGTTGGAATGGTCGATGGGAAAAAATTATGTTCGGTGCTGCTCGCAGGAACAATCGTGCGATGTTTTTACCGGTCGGGTAAGCAATTACCTGGAGGGGCTGACCGATTTGCCAGATGTAAAATATTACCTCTGTGGAAAGGCCTTAATGGTTGTGGAAGTGCGCGATATGCTGATTGAAAGAGGTGTGGATTACGCCAATATTATCGCCGAAATTTATTTTTAAACCCCTTATTTGAATCCGAGTGTAATATTTGTACATTAGTGGTACTAATTCTGCACACTTAATTTTATAAAACATAATCAAAATGAAACGTACCTTTTTATTAACCGCCTTAATGCTTTTTGCATTAATCAGCACACAAGCACAATCACTCGACAAAGTATTGGATAGTTATTACAAAGCCAATGGACTGGATAAAATGGCCGATGTAAAAACATTCAACGTAAAAGCAAAAGTAAGCGTAATGGGAATGGAAATGCCCATGGAAATAAAAGTGAAAAAGCCTAATAAATTCCGTGTCGACATGGAAATGATGGGACAGAAAACCACCAGCGCTTTTAATGGTGAAAACGGATGGATGGTAAATCCGATGATGGGCGCCGGAGTTCAGGACCTTGAAGGCGACCAGTTAAAACAAGCAATGGGCCAGGCCGATATGGAAGGTGCCCTTTACAATTACAAAGCCAAAGGCAGTAACATTGAAATGCTGGGCAAAGTTGATGCAGATGGCGCTGAAGCATACAAACTGAAACTGACTGACAAAGATGGCGTTATTCAAACGTACTACATTAATGCCGACGACTACATGATTTCGAAAGTGGAGTCGAGAGCCGAAGCCATGGGCCAAACCATGGATATTGTTACCAAAATGGTAGAGTACAAAGAGGTAAAAGGTATTAAAATGGCCAGCAAAATGGAAATTGAAATGCCAATGGGTAAACAGTCGGTTATAATGGAAGAAATTAAAATTGATGAACCAATTGACGATGCTCTTTTTGAAAAACCTGCAAATTAGAAATCACTAAATAAAAATGTTAAAGGGCGGTTTTCCGCCCTTTTTTAATGCACAATTTTTAAGAATAGAAACATAATTTAAGAATCGGCGCAACTCCTTTAAGTTTGTTAACGATTAACATAAACAGGTTTAACTTCTTTTAGCTGTATTGGGGCAATAATTGGGGCATCTTTGCTCAAAATCTTAAATTAATAACTATGAAAATAAAATTTCTGTTGTCTGCGGTTGTAATGCTTTGCATTGCTACGGTTACAAACGCACAAAAGCCATTAAAAATCGGGCATGTAAATATTCAGGAGCTGGTACAAAAACATCCATCGATGGATAGTCTTCAGACTATTATTGACCGAGAATCAAAAGACATGCAAGAGATTTACGAGGAAATGATTGCGGAACACGAAGCTGCCATTGAAAAGTTTGAAGCCGAAAGCGATACCTATTCCGATTTTGTGAAACAGACCAAACAAAACGATATTTTGGAGCAGTCGCAAAAAATACAGAATTACAGTCAATCGGCGCAACAGCAGTTGCAAAACCGTAACATGGAGCTCATTCAACCCATTTATAAACAAATAAACCAGGAAATCAGCAACATCGCCGGCGCACAAAATTTTACTTATGTGCTCGATGTAAGTGCCGGAAACGTGGCCTACATTTCGCCCGAAAGCGAGGATTTAACACCTTTGGTTTTGAAGGCGATAAAAGGGGAATAAAGTATCAGATTTTTGCCCCAAAATACGTTAGGAAGGAATGTGTGAAGTATGATTTTCTGCAAATGTTAAAAACCTTAATTGCTTAGCTATTTAAAGTGCTCTTTATTAACTTGCTAAAACAAATTCAAGGTTATGAAGACAATAGTTGTTTTGATGTTTGTTTGTTGTTTGGGCTTTACTTCATTTAGCCAAAATGAGTACGCTATAAAACCGCTTCCGCGAATTGAATTCGATGATTTTCAGAAACAGCAGCAGCCCGATTATTTAACTATTTCACCTCAACTGAAATTGGAGGACGAATTACCTCAATCTTTGTTTAATGACAACATAGAAAACCCGATTGATAATTCAAATCTAAAATCAACAACAGAAGTATTTATTGCTTTTGGAGATAATATGCCGGTGGTAAAACCTTCAGGTAATTATTGGAATATGCCAATCGCGGTTCCTGATTCCACAAATATGTATTTTATAAAGGAAAAACGATTTGGAGGTGATCCCAGGAAATAGTGATACCCTCACTTCAAGTGAGGGTATCACTATGATTCAATATTTTTCTCAGCGCGCTTAGCGAAACCTTCGCGTCTTTGCGTGAACTTCTTTCTAGATTGAATTATTCTTGATAAAATCAATGAGTTCTTGCTGGTAAGCAAACGCCATTCCTACAACCGTATCGGCAGCACCGTAATAAACGGCAATTTTTTCACCGTCGCTAAGTGCGGCGCACGGGAAAACCACATTTGGCACATCGCCGGCCAGTTCGTAAGGTGCGGCAGGAGCCAGTAAATAGGGCTGCGTGCGATACAATACTTTCGATGGATCTTCCAGATCGAGAATTGCAGCACCCATCGAGTAACGGAATCCGTTGCAAGTATTGATTACACCGTGGTAGAATTCCAGCCAGCCTTCTTCCGTTTTAATCGGAACAGATCCGGCGCCAATTTTTGTACACTGCCAGGCACTCAGTTCAAACGGAGTCACTTTCATGGCACAACGGTGTTCGCCCCAGTATTTCATATCCGGGCTGTAACTAATATAAATATCACCAAATGGTGTGTGGCCGTTGTCACTTGGGCGGCTTAACATGGCATATTTCCCGTTGATCTTTTCCGGGAAAAGCACACCGTTTCGGTTAAATGGCAAAAAGGCGTTTTCGCATTGGTGAAAAGTTTTAAAATCGAAAGTGTAAGCAATCCCGATTGTTGGTCCGTGATACCCGTTACACCAGGTAACCCAGTAGCGGTCTTCAATCCAGGTAACACGCGGGTCGTATTTATAATCCGACTCGATCATTTCCGTGTTTCCGGCAACCATTTCAATCGGTTCGTGATTGATCTCCCAGTTGATTCCGTCTTTACTAAAACCGGCAAAAATATTCATTTGCACAGCTTTGTTGTCGCAGCGAAAAACGCCGGCAAAACCGTCTTCAAAAGGTACGACAGCACTGTTGAAAATACTGTTTGATGTTGGAATCGCGTACCGGCCAATTACCGGATTTTGTGAATAACGCCACATTACATCGGTGCAACCTTGCGGACGTTCTTCAAAAGGTATGTTTACTTTTTTACTCATTTGTCTCTATTTCTTTTGTTTCTTCATCAACATTATCGGGGTGTCCGAAAGGAACGAATCGTGCAGCAATAAATGCAGGAATGGTAGCAATTAGTACCCAGGCAAAAAACAATTTATAGCCCAGCCAGTCGCTAAAATAACCGCTCAGCATCGACGGCACCATAAAACCAAGATTCATAATTCCGGTGGCAAAAGCGTAGTGCGCCATTTTGTATTTTCCGGGTGCAACCTGCTGCATCATAAACAGCATCAGGCCAACAAATCCAAAGCCATAACCAAAATATTCGAACACCACTGCCGCACCAACCAGGTAAAGACTTGATGGTTGATAGTGGGCTAGCAAAGCATAAACCAAAAATGGAATATTAAAGGTGCTAACCAGAATAAACAAGGCCCGTTTTAAACCACGTCGCGCAATAAAATAACCTGCAAGAAGCGAGCCTCCCACAAAAGCTGCGGTTCCGAATGTTCCGTAAACCACACCAATTTCGGTTGTTGTTAATCCTAAACCACCATCGGCAACGGCGGCTTTAAAGAACAGCGGTGCAATTTTTATCGCAAATCCTTCGGCAAATCGGTACAATACAATAAAGATGATGTACCAGTAAATATGTTTTTTCTGAAAGAATGTTTTTAGCACATCCCAAAGTGTGGCAAATCCTTCTTTCAAACTTTGTACTTCTGATGTAGATGCTTCTCCGCCCGGTAGCATTCGCGAGTGATAAAGGCCTACCAAAGCCATCACGGCACCAATTCCAAGCATTACGGCTACCCAGGCATTTACGATGCCCATTTGTTTTTCGAGAATTCCGGCTATGGTAACAAAACCCCCGTAGGCCAGGAATTTACCCACATTGTACGACGCTCCCTGCCAGCCAATGTAACGTGCCTGATCTTTTGATGAAAGAACGCTGAGGTAAACGCCGTCGGTTGCAATATCGTTGGTGGCACCGCTAAAACCAATAACGCCAAGCAGCGCAATGGTGTAGGCAAAAAAGTTAGGCAGCGGAAGTGCAAAAGCAATCAATGCAAAAGTTATTGCGGTAATAAACTGGCTGGTAACCACAAAAAACTTCTTCGATTTAAACATCTCCAAAACCGGACTCCATAGTGGTTTCAAGGTCCACGGAAGCATAATCAGCGAGGTCCAGAATGCAATTTTGGAATCGGAGATCCCCATATTTTTATACATGATAGCCGTTGACTGTGCCAGCACCATGAATGGTAAACCCATTGCAAAATAGGCCGTAGGAACCCACATTGCCGGATTAGTAACTTTGTTTTTTGCTTTTACCATCGGTAAATAATGTCGTTAAAGATTGATGATTGAAAAGTAACGTTTTTATTTTTTTAAAAACTTACCAGGGCAATTTTAAAAAAATTTAAAAAGTATGTGCACAAATTTCTTGGAAAACAATCGGTACGACGACAAAAATTTAATATGAACAATAATATTTTACAATTATCAAATTTTTATGGCGCTTGTCTTTCTTTATGCAGAATGTTGAAAATCAGAAAATAAAAAAGGCCTCCGTCAACTGACAGAAGCCTTAAAACTGAAAAATTGTATTAAGTAGAATTATTTATAAAATGGTAGTACGATATAAGTGTAAATGATGCATCCCATGCAAATACCCAAAGCAAATTCGAGCGATGCAAAAAATATCAGCATGCCCGCTACAACCATTGCTGCCGTGCTTAGCTGAGCTAAAAACAGCCCAACAATAACCAGCGACATTACAAAACCAAGTCGTGCAGCAAAAACCTTTGGAGCTTTCGATGTTGGTTTCTCTTTTAAATTAAGTGCATTCGACAAGCGATGGCTAACATAGCTAATCGGGCTGTGTTTTACCTGCGTAAAAGCGCGCATAAAAAAGTCGGCCATCAGCACAATCAAAAAGATTGACGAATTCATCACAAAACCTGTTATAATCAGCAAAATACCGATCAGTGCGTTTATTCGGGTAATTTTTTCATCCACCACATCTTTCGATATGGGGCAAACTAATTGTCTCATAGCTGTCGTGTTAATAGTTGTTGCAAATAAAATACAAATAACTCTTTTAATTGAGAAAAGGATGAATTACACTTTAATTCCTTACAAATAATTAACAAAGTATGTCATTCGTCATCATATAAAAGTTAAGTGTAGCTATATTTAGCTTTTCAAAAAAAATAAGCTTGTCACCCCTGTTTTTTGGGGAGGGGAATCATAAAAAACTGTAATAAAAGTAGTCCGGGGCCGATTTTTTATATCGCTTTAAGGACTGTATAAAATTTTGAACGAATGAAGATTAGAAAAAAGCTGAGTTTAAGTGTTGTCTGTTTGATGCTTGTTCAGTTGTGGTCTGTTGATAGCCGAGCGCAACAAAACGAGCAGGCAAAGCCTTTTTTTAAAGATGGAGAGGCACAAATTGTAAAAGCGTTTGAAGATCCGGATTACTGGATTCGTGAAGACCTGTGGGTGGAAACTGAATTTGATTCGGATGGCGATGGCCTGTTAGACCGCATGCACGTTGATGTTACACGTCCGCGACAAACCGAAAGCGAAGGATTGAAACTTCCTGTTATTTATAATTCGAGCCCTTATTTTGCCGGTGTGGCAGGTAACAATCCCGAGTTTTTCTGGGATGTTAAGCAGGAATTGGGTGAGGAACCAAAACAACATGTGCACCCGCCCGAAATTCAGCGCAGGGGAGAACGGCCAATTATTTCGAAGGCTCAGATAAAAACATGGGTTCCCCGTGGTTTTGTTGTTGTACATTCATCGTCTCCGGGAACCGGCTTGTCTGACGGCTCTCCAACAGTTGGTGGCGACAACGAATCGCTGGCTCCAAAAGCGGTAATCGACTGGCTTTGCGGACGTGCAAAAGGTTACAAAACCAGAAGAGGGAATGAAGAAGTTGAAGCATACTGGTGTACAGGAAAAGTTGGAATGACCGGAACTTCGTACGAAGGAACTTTACCTTTGGCTGCCGCAACTACCGGTGTTGAAGGACTGGAAGCGATTATTCCGATTGCACCAAATACTTCCTATTATCATTATTACCGTTCAAACGGATTGGTTCGCTCTCCGGGAGGTTATCTTGGCGAGGATGTGGATGTGCTTTTTGATTTCATTCACAGCGGCGATTTGGATAAAAGAGCTTATGCACGAGAACATGTTCGCGATACTGAAATGAAAAATGGTCAGGATCGAATTACCGGAGATTACAATGATTTTTGGGCCGGCCGCGATTACCTGAATGATATGGAGCCGATGCATGCTGCAATGTTGATGTCGCACGGTTTTAACGATTGGAATGTGGTGCCGGAGCATAGTTTGCGTATTTACGAGGCAGCTAAAGCAAAAGGTATTCCGCACCAGATTTATTACCATCAGGATGGACACGGCGGACCACCACCACTTAGCATGATGAACCGTTGGTTTACTCGCTATTTATTTGGTATTGAAAATGGCGTGGAAAACGATCCAAAAGCGTGGATTGTGCGCGAAGATGCTGATCACGATCACCCAACATCTTACGCTGATTATCCAAATCCGGATGCAAAACCTGTGACTTTCTTCCTGACTTCGGGAGCACCGGAGAAAGGTGGTCTTGTAATTGAAAAACCATCGAGTCAGAAAGAAGAAACGCTGGTCGACAACTATTCATTTTCGAGCGAGGCCTTGGCACAGGCCGATATTACCGAGCATCGATTAATATATGTTAGTCCGGAATTTAAAGAAGACGTTCATATTTCAGGAAAGGCAAAGATTACGATTAAAGCGGCCAGCAGCAAACCGGCAGTTAACCTTTCGGTTTACCTGGTTTCATTGCCTTGGAATAATTCACAATGGCGTCGTCCAAAAATAACCGATAATCTGATCACCCGTGGTTGGGCCGATTTGCAGAACTATAAATCGCTGCGCGAAAGTGAGCCCTTAAAACCGGGTAAATTCTACGAAATGACTTTCGAGTTACAACCCGATGATCAGGTTATTAAAGCCGGACAGCAGATTGGCTTGATGATCATTTCGAGCGATAAAGATTTTACACTTCATCCAAAACCGGGAACAGAATTAACTGTTGATTTGAACGGAACAAGCATTGAAATTCCGGTTGTTGGTGGGGCAGAAGCTTACAACAAAGCCATTCAATAATACGGGTTTCTAAATTTTAGATTGATGAAGCAAAGATTATTTATTGCAGCATTGTTGGTTGTTTTGGGATTGAATGTAGCTGCACAAAAAACAAATTTTACGCACCAGGATTCGTTGCGTGGAAGTATCACGCCCGAAAGAGTTTGGTGGGATCTCACTTATTATCATTTGGATGTTAAAGTAGATCCGGCTGACAGTACGATTTCAGGTAGCAACCTGATTCAGTATAGGGTTTTGGAACCGAATCAATTGATGCAGATCGACCTGCAGCCACCGATGAAGATTTCGAGAATTACTCAAAATGGCAAAGTGCTCGATTATACTCGAGATGGAAATGCCTGGTTTGTGGAATTGGAAAAGCAGCAAAATCCGAATGATGTGAACGAGTTGCTGGTTGAATATTCGGGGAAACCGAAAATTAGTAGAAGACCTCCGTGGGATGGCGGTATCAGCTGGCAAAAAGATGCCAATGGCTACGATTTTATTGTAAATACCAACCAGGGCGACGGTGGCAGTTTGTGGTGGCCGTGCAAGGATCATCCTTACGACGAGCCCGACAGTATGCTGATAAGCGTGACTTTCCCCGATCATTTAATGGATGTGTCTAATGGTCGTTTGCGCGAAGTGGTACAAAATGATGACGGCACAAAAACGGCGCATTGGTTTGTAAACAATCCGATAAACAACTACGGGGTAAATATTAATATTGGCAATTATGCGCACTGGCACGAAGTTTTTAAAGGCGAAAAAGGCGATTTGGACTGCAATTATTGGGTGCTGAAACAAAACCTCGAAAAGGCAAAAGAGCATTTTAAACAGGCGCCAATGATGCTGGAAGCTTTTGAGCACTGGTTTGGTCCGTATCCGTTTTACGAAGATGGTTACAAATTGGTGGAAGTACCTTACCCGGGAATGGAGCATCAAAGTTCGGTGACCTACGGAAATGGTTATAAAAATGGTTACGGTGGCCGCGATATCAGTTATTCGGGCTGGGGCTTCAAATTTGATTTTATCATTATTCACGAATCGGGACACGAGTGGTTTGCCAATAACATTACCAATTGGGATGAGGCTGATATGTGGATTCATGAAAGTTTTACCAATTACTCGGAGAATCTGTTCGTGGAATATTACTGGGGAAAAAAGGCCGGCTCGGAATATATCCGGGGAAGTCGTCTGGGTATTCTCAACGACCGCCCGGTTATTGGGGTTTACGGCGTAAATTACCCGGGATCGGGAGATATGTACCCAAAAGGAGCCAATATGTTGCATACCTTGCGACAAGTGGTTGACGACGATGAAAAATGGCGCGGAATTCTGCGCGGTTTAAATAAAGAATTCTATCATCAGACGGTAAAAGCTGAGCAAATTGAAGGCTATTTAATGAAACATACCGGGCTTGATTTACAAGGCTTTTTTAACCAGTATCTGCGCGACACACGAATCCCGACTTTTGAGTTTGCAATGATCGATGGTGAGCTGCAATATCGGTGGGCCAATTGTATCGACGATTTTAAATTGCCACTGAAAGTATACATCAATGGAGAGTTGAAATGGTTGAATCCTTCAGGTCGCTGGCAATATTTCGATTCCGACGAGAAAGTAAAAAAAGTAGAAGTCGATAAAGACTTTTATGTGGCTAGTTTTCAGGTTGTAGACCTATAAAACAAAAGGCCATACAGATAAGTAAGATTTGGAGTGGCCTTAAAAGGCAGCTGAATGCTAGATGTGGAAAACAACGAAATGCTCTGCTTTCTGCCTGCCGGCGGCCTTCATTTTTGCCTTGATGCAAAAACGAAGCAAAAAGATCAAGGCTACTTTTGGGCTTAATCCTTCGTTTTCATAAAACCTAAGTTCGGACGGGTGATCTTCTCAATTCTTCGAAGCTTCCCGTTCTCTCTAAGATTTTATTTCAACTCCGGACAAATCCCAAAAGAGGCCGTTCATTGATGTAACGTCAGTAACATCGAAGCTGGGCCTCGGCCGGTGAGCCGGAAAACAAGTGGTGGCAGCGCAACAAATTACTGATGTTTGAGGAGGTACGACGAGTTTCAGGAATTTTAGCTGGCATCACGTAGCTTTTCCGAGGGAAGCGGGCGCAGCCTTGGGTTTTCTGTCTCCTCTTTGGGCTAAGCCAAAGAGGAGAATCTGCCTGATAAGGCAAAAGCAAGTGTTTCTATACTCTGCGACAGCATATAAAACAAAAGAGCCTTACATTGATCGATAAAAGATCGTAAGGCTCTTTTTATATTCGAATTGGTTGGTGCCAAGTCAAGCATAATCTATCGCCCCAAGCCTTGTTCTTTTTCGGTTTTGTTTCGTCATAAAAAGACTCGCGTAGCTATGGCTATGCTTACTTTTTCTAACTTCACAAAACACAAAAAAATAACTGCGGCTTAACCAATACCTTATACTTGATTTGACACTAGGAAACCGGAACTGATATCGTTCCGTCCATAAAAACTTCCAGTAAATCGCCCGATTCATTAAACACTGCAATTCGTTGTTTTTCGATCCACATAGCACAAAGTGGTCCGCAGTAATCCATCCAGTATAGATCGAGCGTTACCACATAAACTGATTCAAAACTTTGAGGCTCCACTGTTTCGCCCATTGAGTTTTTATCCGGTGAAGTATAAGCATCATGGAACTCGACATTTGCCGTGTAGGTAAATTCAGCTGTATAAAAGAAAACATCTTCTTTATTGGCGTTGAACTCATCGATTAAGGTCGAATAATAATCAATGGCTTCAGTGGTGATGCAATAAGGAATCATTACGCCATCAAAATGGTTGTAGTACCAATAATCTGTCTCGGGCACCTCTATCCCTGACCACTCTGTGGCATCAATAACATCTTGCTTTGGAGGATAGTATGACTCTGCTTTGGTGATCAGTTCGGCTTCAAATGAAGTATCTGAATTTCGTTCGATAAGTTTGGTATAACTACGTTCCGGCATCTCGAATTCGTTGTCGTCAGAACTGTCGCTACATGAAACGAAAGCCAGTAGTAACAGGCTTAGGAGGAAAAAGTAATTAGCTCTCATTGTCTTTTGTTTAGTAAACAGATGGACAATGAGAGCTAAAGGTTGCGTGGTTTAATTTTTTGCTGTCATAAAAAACTCCAGCGTGCCACCATTCATCAAGTCTTCGTGCGTAAAGAAAGGCTCTTCAAGCGTTTCGCCGTTGAGCACAATTTTTTCGATGAATTTATTCTCTTTTGAATTGTTGTGAGCAATGATCTCAAAAGTACCACCCGGAACTCTGATCGAAGCCTTGTCAACAACCGGGCGGCCAATGGTATAGGTCGGATCGCCGGGGCATACCTGGTAAAAACCAATGGCATTCAGTACATACCATGCCGACATCTGGCCGCAGTCTTCGTTGCCAATAATTCCCGCAGGTTCCGGCAGGTAGAAATCGTACAATACCTGATCGAGGTATTTTTGCGTTTTCCACTTTGCATTGGTGTAATTGTACAAATATGCCATGTGGTGACTTGGCTCGTTTCCGTGTGCGTATTGCCCGATCAAACCGGTGATATCGGCCGATGCATTTTCTCCCAGAATTTCGGAACTGGTAGTAAACAAACTATCCAGTCTTGATTCAAAAGCTTCCTTTCCGCCAAACAGATTTACCATTCCATCCATATCGTGCGGAGCAAAGTAGCTCCATTGGTAAGCATTTCCTTCGGTGTAATCGGCGTGATTATGGTCGGAATATTTTGGATTAAAAGGTGTTCGCCAGCTACCATCTCCGTTTTTGCCGCGCATAAATCCTGTCGAGGCATCAAAATAATTTTCGTAGTATTTCGACTTTTTGTAGAACTCATCAGCTGCTTTATTGTCGCCGGCGGCTTTTGCAATTTCTGCTACACACCAATCGTAATAAGCCATTTCAACACCATACGAAACAGAGGCAGTGATAGAATCAGAAGGAACGAATCCGTATTTTTCTTTGTAATAAATGTGTTTCATCATTACTTCTGCACCGCGTGTTCCTTTATGTTCCTCTAACCATTCCGGTTGCCAGGTAGCCGATTTTACGGCAGCTTCTTTCCAGTCGTTCAGATCAGCATTCGGCACCAATCCTTTTGCCAGCGCATCGGCCATTACCGATGTTGCCGGGTAACCCACCATTGTCCCGGTGTAATTCGATGCCAGTGGCCATTTCGGAAGAAGACCACCTTCGCGGTATTTTTGTACCAGCGCCTCGGCCCATTCGCCGGCCTTTTCAGGTCGGATAATGGTAATGAGTGGGTGAAAAGCGCGGAACGTATCCCACAACGAAAAACCCGTGTAGTTAGTAAATCCTTCCGGTGCCTGGCGGATCGTTTTGTCCATCCCTCGATACCGGCCATCAACATCCTGTGCTGTAAATGGCGACATCATACTGTGATACAATGCCGTGTAAAAGTTGGTTTTAACTGCTTCGTCATCCGTTGAAATGGTAATTCCCTGCAAGGCTTCCCGCCATTCTGCTTTTGCTTGTTCAACGGTTTTTTGAAAATCCCATCCTGTAAGTTCAGCCTGCATATTTTTATTGGCGCCTTCTTCGTCAACTACAGATAAAGCAACTTTTACCAGCAGGGCTTTGTCGTTATCCGGAAATTTGAAATGTAATTTTATGTCTTTCCCTGTCAGACTGGTTTCGGTGGTAGGTTCTCCTTCGGCAAAAGTTTTTAGCTGATCAAATGCTTCGGAGAATTCAATTCGATAAGCCACCAAATGATCTTCGGCCCAACCTTTCGTAAGTTGAACGCCTTCAAAAGTTTTATCATCAATCTGATGAATCGTATTTTCTACAATGCTGTGTCCCCAGTTGGGTTGCAAAATGTGTCCGAGGTCCAGCATTATATTTCTATCGCTGCTGTCGTCAAACGAATATTTATGAAAGCCCACACGTTTGGTAGCTGTTAATTCTGCTGTAACATTCAGGTTTTTCAGGCGCACTTTGTAGTATCCGGGCGACGCTGTTTCGTCTTTTTTATCGAATAGTCCAATGGGTTTTAACTCATCCGAATTTGAATAGGGGAGCAAAAGCACATCGCCAAGATCGCCAATTCCGGTACCACTCAAATGCGTGTGGCTAAATCCGTAAATGGTTGAGTCTTCGTTGTGGTAACCACTGCTGGCATCCCAACCCATGATGTGTGTATCCGGACTCAGCTGAACCATGCCAAACGGAGTGGTTGCGCCGGGAAAAGTGTGCCCGTGAAATCCGGTTCCAATAAACGGATCAACGTAGTTTAAAATATCCGGTTCGGTTTGTTTTTGCTCCGAAACACATCCGGAAATCAATAAAGTCAGGGCGATAAGTACAGTTAGTGCTCTCATTTTCTGTTGATATAAATTTTGCGCAAAGTTACTTTTTAAAAATTTTAAAAAGAAGAGAAATCGTTCCATTCGATCATTTTTATATGGCGTGAGGCGACAGAGTGAAAGCAATCCGAACATTTGTCATAGTCTGAAATGGAGAATTTACTACATTCACGGACTCATAAAAAAATTGCAAAAATGTTTCAGAAAGAGATTTACATCGAACGAAGAAAAGTTCTAAAGGAGAAGGTTGGGGAAGGATTGATTTTGTTGTTTGGTAACGACGAATCATCGATGAATTATGCTGATAACACCTATCATTTCAGGCAAGACAGCACCTTTTTGTATTATTTTGGAATTCAGCATCCGGGCCTGGCTGCGGTAATCGATATTGATAACGACAAGGAGATTGTTTTTGGAGATGATTATACCATCGACGATATTGTGTGGATGGGACCACAGCCAACTATTGCGGACCGAGCTGCTCAGTGTGGCGTGTCGACGGTTTTTCCGATGAAAGAATTGGCTTCGGTTGTGGAGAAAAGCAAGAAGATTCATTTCCTGCCGCTTTACCGTCCGGAGAATAAAATTAAGTTGCTGGAGCTGATTGATGTGGCACCAAAAGATGTGGCGAATACCTACTCGCTTGATTTGGTAAAAGCCGTGGTTAGCCAGCGTGAAATAAAATCTAAAGAAGAGATCGAGCAGTTGCATCAGGCGGTAAATGTGTCGGTTGACATGCATGTTGCAGCCATGAAATTTGCACGTCCGGGAATGACGGAAGCTCAGGTAACAGCCGAAATCCATAAAGTAGCATTGGCAGCCGGCGGAAACATTGCTTTCCCTATAATTGCCACTAAAAACGGGCAAACATTGCACAATCATTTTCACGGAAATACCGTAAAAGAGGGCGACTTGTTTTTGGTTGATGCCGGTTACGAAAACGAACTGAGCTACTCGGGCGACTTATCGAGTACCTTTCCGGTAAGCAAAAAATTCACGCCAGAGCAAAAGGAGATATACGAAATTTCGCTTGCAGGACACGAAGCTGCAATTAGCGCACTCGAATTGAACAAACCATATAAAAATGCGCACATTGCAGCGGCTACCACTATTTTCGACGGACTAAAATCAATGGGCTTCACAAAAGGAAATGCCATGGATGCTTTTGAGGCCGGTGCGCATGCTTTGTTTTTCCCTTGCGGAACCGGTCACATGATGGGCATGGATGTTCACGATATGGAAGATCTTGGTGAAGTGTGGGTTGGTTACGACGGGCAGCCAAAAAGCACGCAGTTCGGGCTGAAATCGCTTCGCCTGGCAAAACCGCTGAGAGCAGGTCATGTATTTACCATCGAGCCTGGGGTTTATTTTATTCCTGAACTGATCGATCTGTGGCGCGGACAAGGCAAATTCAACGATTTTATTAACTGGGAAAAGGTTGATAGCTATCGTAATTTTGGTGGTATGCGAAACGAGGAAGACTTCGTAATGACCGAAAATGGTGCGCAGCTTCTCGGCAAACCAAAACCAAAAACCGTTGAAGATGTAGAAGCACTTCGATGATAATAGGCTGATGCTTACGGGTTTCATGTTAAGTATGAAACGTATTGCCGTGAAACCTGTAAGCAGTAGCGATCTTAAATCAATAAAAACTTTACTTTTGCCCCAAATTAGCAACAATGAAGAAGGGAAGTATTCTTGCGGTTTTATTATTGAATTCGTTGTGGCTTTTTGCCCAAAACGAGGTCGGCCCCGAAGGGCATAAACTGCTGTGGGTATTTCTGATTCTGGCTGCAATTACCGTGGCTTTTATTGTAAGTGGCCGTTCTTTTAACAAGAAATCGAAGAGGGAACGCAGGCCGTTTTTGCAACTCAAAAAGCTAAGTATCAAACTGGAGAAGAATACAAATTTCTATCCCGATAATTTAATTCTTACCGTAAAAAACACCGGCACCACAGCTATTGATCTGGATCAGCCGCTTTTGATTTTCGATAATTTTTGGATGAAACGAAAGTTCAAACTCAAAGGAATGGATAATTACAGCTTTTATCCACTTTATCTCGAGGGAGGGAAAACGCATCAGTTAACGATTGATCTGAATCGGTTTTATTCGCACGATAAATCGTTGAAGAAATATCCAAAAGCCAAGATATATTTGAAAGATGTGAAGGGGAAAAGGTTGGGGAACAAAGCGGTTTTTTTACGCAAAACATTAGTTAAATTTTAATGCGAAACTGGAAATTTAACCATATCGATTTTTCTACTTATCCCGGCTATTCGGGTAAGGATTTAGGTGTTTTTTGGTCGCCTGAAAAGACCACTGTAAAAATTTGGGCACCAACGGCACAAATGGTGGAACTGCGCCTGTACAAAGATGGAGTGCGTGGCGAATCGTATTATAAAACCAACCTGCAGAAGAAAGAAAACGGCATTTGGGGAACGGTTTTAACCGGCGATTACGAAGGGAAATTCTATACTTTCAGGGTGAACGATGGCGAATGGTTAGATGAGGTTGCCGGAATTTATGCCCGCTGTGTCGGTGCGAACGGTTTGCGTGGAATGATCTACAATCCGAACACCACAAATCCTGAAGAATGGGTTTACGACAATGGTCCGCGTTACAATAGTTTTACCGATGCAGTAATTTATGAAACGCATGTTCGTGATTTCTCCATTGCCGAAAATTCAGGGATTGAAAACAAAGGCAAGTTCCTGGGATTTACCGAAGAAGGAACACGAACGCCGGAAGGAGTAAAAACGGGTATCGATCATTTAAAAGAATTGGGAGTTACGCATGTTCATCTGTTGCCGGTGAACGATTATGTGACGGTTGACGAAGAAAAACCACTTGAAAAATATAACTGGGGTTACGATCCCATGCATTATAACGCGCTGGAAGGTTCGTATGCAACGGATGCTTACGACGGGCGCAAACGAATTGTGGAATTTAAGGAGTTGGTAAAAGCTTTGCATGGCAACGGAATTGGTGTAATTCTGGATGTGGTTTTTAACCACACTTACTACGCCAAAGAATCGGTTTTTAACCAAATCGTTCCGGGGTATTTTTACCGCCAAAAAGAGGATGGTTCGTTTTCAAACGCATCAGGTTGTGGCAACGAACTGGCGTCGGAGCGCGAAATGGTACGTAAATATATTATCGATACGCTTAACTACTGGGTGGAGGAATTTCATGTTGATGGTTTTCGTTTCGATCTGATGGGTATTCACGATCTGAAAACCATGCAGGAAATCCGAAAGTCGTTGGATAAAATCGATCGTGGCTTGTTTCTTTACGGCGAAGGCTGGGCTGCCGACCAAAGTCCGATGCCGGAATCGAAACGGGCAGTGAAAAGGAACACTTCGGCAATGCGAAGAATAGCCAGCTTTAACGACGATTTTCGCGATGCTTTGAAAGGAAACCACGGCGATAAAAAGTCGAAAGGTTTTGTGAGCGGACTTAACCTGCGCGAGGAGGCTGTGAAATTTGGAATCACCGCGGCTGTTTATCATCCTCAGGTGAATTACGGCTACATCGATACAGTAGATACGGCGTGGGCTGCCGAGCCCGACCAATGTATCAATTATGTATCGTGCCACGATAATTATACGCTTTGGGATAAACTGAAACAAAGTTTGCCAAAAGCAACAGATGAGGAGTTGCGCAAGCGCGTAAAACTTGCCGGAGCACTGGTTTTGACTTCACAAGGCGTACCGTTGTTGCATGCCGGAGTTGATTTTTGCCGGACAAAAGGTGGGAACGGAAACTCCTATAAATCGCCCGACTCGGTGAACCAGATCGACTGGAGCCGCAAAAATGAATACATCGATGTTTTTGAATACTTTCAGAAATTGATTCAGCTGCGGAAAAATCATCCGGCATTCCGAATGACTTCTGCCGATGCGATCAGAAAAGATTTGAATTTCTGTGCCGAATATAAAATCGGGGTAGTTTCTTATTGTATAGACGCAAAAGCGGTTGGCGACAACTGGTCAAAAATATTCCTCATTTTTAATGGAAACGAGGAGGAGGTTGAATTTCCGTTACCCGAAGGACGGTACAAAGTTATAGCTGATGCCAATAGCATTAATGAAGAGGGAATAGAACTTGTTGAAGATACTGTTACGGTAGATCCTGTTTCGCTAATAATCTTGGTTCAGGCTGAAAACGTGTGAATGTTTCGCGAAAAGTAGCCCGAGAATCCCAGTAACGAATAGGCAGTTCTCCGTAATTTTTCCTTTCTGAAATCAGCGCTGTAAATGCGTTGTGTCGTATTGTCTTCCATATCCCGTACAAACGGATCAAATGTTGCCTGGTTTAAAATCAGGTGATCTACATTTTCAAAATCGGCAGGCTGAGAATCAAATAATTCTCCTTCAGCTATTATCTTTTTCCCTGCGGCTTTACACTTGTCAATAAGTTTTACTGTTGACGTTCTTTGCCTTGGATCGGCTTTAATAATGACATAATCGGCCCACGCTAAATCTTTTGTATTTAACTTCTCCTGGTTCAGATCACGTAACTTTCTTTCCCAGGTAATTGGCAGCTGAATCGAAATCTCAATCAGCGCCAGCGGATCTTCAGTGGTCTTGTTAAAAAGCTTTTGGAAGAAAGCCTCAAATCCCTTTGAATTGTTCTCTTTTTCCGGATAAATAAGTAATATATTCATGGCAATAAAATTTACATTGTTTTCGATTTTTCAAATAAACGGCCATTTTATTCGAAAAAAAAGTTTTTGGGATTTATGGCTTTTATTAGTGATGATTTGCGTGTTTTTGGGATTTATGTCATTTATCAGGGATAAACGACGTTAATCCCACGTTCAGCTTTTAGTAGGCGATCTGAAAGGTTTTTTAAAACCTTAGAAAGAAAAATAAGGCGAAATTTAATCGGATCAGGATGCTTTTAGTGCTTCTTTTAAACGAAGTACGTATTGCCTCGAAACGTGAATTACCTGCGGGTAATCGAAGAGATTCAGCTCCAATCCATCGGAGCCGCGCGATACTTTTTTAATGTAGTTTTTGTTTACCATGCACGAGCGATGACAACGAATGACTTCCGGATATTTTTTCAGCAAGTTTTCAGTGGTTTTCATGGTGTTCCGGATCAGCTTTTTCTTGATCTCGTCGTTGTGTTTATAAATCACTTCAATGTAATTGTTGGCTGATTTTATAAGGATCAGCTGCTCAAGAAAAAGCGTGAAATATTCGGTTTTGTTCTCCGATTCAAACTCAATTTCTTCGGGAGCTTTTACCGGTTCATTTTTACCGGTTTCTTGCGGTGCAAGTTCCAGCTTTTGGACTTTCTTTTTTAACAAATAAAACTGGTTGGTAACAACAACAACTGCGGCAGCTGTTATTGAAATGATCACGATATTGATAACAATACCAAAGGTCATTGGAATGTGCCCAACATAACGCGCAAAAAACGCAAACGCTACCGAGTTGCAAGCAACAAAAAGCAGATCGATGATGATCTCTTTTAAAACCGTCCAGCGAGGTTCTGAAAAGGCGGTGATGAATATGGAAGGAATTACAACACGAAAAATGCTGAGTAAAACCAGTGTTATGGCACCGAAGGTTGCAAGGATGATGAGGCGGTTATTGAAATCGGGATTTTGAACCTGGAAAGGCTGAAAGAACAAAAGGAACAAAAAAATACCGAGGCTCACGGATGAAATGGAGCGTGTATTTACCTTTAGGTTGTCGTTAAACGGATATTTTTTGTTTAGCGAGTTCAGCATTGGAACTTAATCTTGATTAAAAAACTGCCAGCAGCAAATCGATGTCTTTCGACGGGATGTTGAACATGCGCCCCACATCGTGGTTGGTGAGAATTCCGTGGTAGATGTATACACCTTTTCGGAAACCTTTCGACACTTTTATGTAGTTTTCAACCCCGCCGTTGTCGCCAATGGCAAGCAAAATCGGAATTAAAATGTTACTCAACGAAATGGAAGCGGTTCGTGCCACCATGGCCGGAGTGTTGGGTACACAATAATGCACCACGCCGTGTTTGGTGTAAGTTGGATTTTTAAAATCAGTACACTTCGAAGTTTCGAAACAGCCACCCTGACTCACGTTCAGATCGATAATTACCGATCCTTCCTTCATCTGTTTTACCAAATCTTCCGACACTTTAAATTTTGGAGGCGTGTTAAATGAGGTTGCTCCAATAACCGCATCGGCCGAAATAAGCGCTTTACGTAAAACTTTAGGGTAGAACACCGAAGTAAAAATACGTCGGCCAAGTTTCTCTTCCAGCTTGCTGAGTTCGTATACCGAAGTATCAAAAACCTTCACGAAAATACCCAATCCGAGTGCTGCACGTGCTGCATATTCGGCGGCAGTGCTGGTGCCGATAATCACCAACTCGGCAGGTGTAACGCCGGTAACCTCGCCAAACAAAACGCCTTTCCCGTTGCGCGAATTACTGAGGTATTCGCTGGCAATGGTAATGGAAGTAACCCCTGCAATCTGGCTCATTTGGTGAACGAAAGGAAGAAAACCATCTTCGTTTTCGAGGTATTCAAAGGCAATGGTTGTTACCTTTTTTTGCATCATTTTCTGGATCGATTCGTTGCAATGTGCCTGAATCTGCATGTTTGAAATGATAACCTGGTTACCGCGCAGGGCATCGATCTCGTCGCAATCGAAAGGTGCAATACGTAAAATTATGTCGCACTGAAAAGTTTCTTCTTTGGTTTCAGCAATGGTAGCGCCGGCTTTTTGGTAATCTTCGTTGCTGTAGCTGGCTGATTTTCCGGCATCACGTTCAATCAGAATTTCGTGCCCGTACGAAACCAGCAAATCAACGGCTTGCGGCGATAAAGGTACCCGGTATTCAACTTTCGACAGATCGGAAGGAACGCCAATTTTTATTTTCTGGCCCTTCTTTTTTACCTCCAACATCTCCTCTTTGGGCAGAAGCATGGTCTTTGGTATCGATACCTTTTCTTTTGCTTTTTCCATAGTTGAACTTAATGAATTTATCTGACGAAATCAACAGCACCAATTTACAAGCAAAAGGGGAGTTTTCAAAGAAAATTAGTCGTGAAGTAAAAAGCGGTATCGGAAACTAAATTTCCTGCGCAGTAATCAGGCGGGTATCATCCTCCTGAACTTCGATTTTTACCTCCACCATTTTTTCGGGCAGAAGCGATTCGATCATTTCCGGCCATTCAATAAGGCAGTAGCTTCCGCTGTAAATGTAGTCTTCGTAGCCCAGATCGTAAGCCTCTTCGATGTCTTTTATCCGGTAAAAATCGAAATGAAAAATCGAATCAAGATTAGCAGTGTTGTATTCGTTTATCAACGCAAAAGTAGGACTGGTAACGTTGTCGTCCGATCCCAGCGCACGGCAAATCGACTGGATAAAAGTTGTTTTTCCTGCACCCATTTTGCCGTAAAATGCAAAAACGCGGTCGTCACTAAATCCTGTAATCAGCTCCTTTGCAGCAACTTTAAGCTCGTCGAGCGAATTGATCTTTTTTGAATACATCTCTTTCAACAATTTTTGCAATTATACAAAAAGAGCCACATATTTTGCACCTCTTGAAATAAAATGCGATAAAAATCAGGGAAATGCATGGGTATAAGGGGGTTGTTTTTCATTAAAATGTTTTAATTTTGGCAAATATCTTGATGCGAAATGCACCCGGCGAATTTTAAAAAGCGATAGATTTAACGGGCGGCTTTCAAGGAATTCGATTTAAATAATTTAAAACTAAAAATATGAATATTCCAGCTGATTTGAAATATACGCAAGACCACGAATGGGTACGCGTTGAGGGAGATGTAGCTGTTGTAGGTGTTACCGATTTTGCTCAGGGAGAACTGGGTGATGTTGTGTTTGTTGAAATTGAAACTGAAGGTGAAACATTGGACAAAGGTGAAACTTTTGGAACAGTTGAAGCAGTGAAAACCGTTTCGGATCTGTTTATGCCAGTTGGAGGTGAAGTTGCCGAGTTCAACGAAGATTTAGCCGACGACCCTGAATTGGTAAACAAAGATCCATACGGAAAAGGATGGATGATTAAAGTAAATATTGCCGATGCATCGGAGTTAGATGACTTGATGGATGCTGACGCTTACAAAGCAATGATTGAAGCTTAAGAAATTTTACAGCATAAGTAAATGCCTCATCGTTTTTCGGTGGGGCATTTTTTTGTGCCAAAAACTGAAATATCGATGTTTACATGAAGGCTACTTGCTTATAACCTAAGGCGCCTTGCCACTTTTTTGGGATCAGTTGCCCTGATTTTTAGTTAGGTGGTTAATTTTGATTTTTAATTTAACAGAGTATTTGTTTAGTTTGAACAAAAACTAAAATATAAATCAATGAACACAATTTTACTTGGATTTATCGGTCCGCAGGAAATTATAATTCTCTTAATTCTAATCCCAGGCCTGTTAATCGTTTTGCCGGTGGTATTGCTGATAAGATATCTGATTAGAAAAAGTAAAGCTCCTAAAACAACTACACAACTGGACACCCATACGAATAATCAGCCGGAGCCATTGATTACGGAAGAGAAAATTAAAGAATATTATCCCGTTAAAGAGGGGAATAAAATTACGCTCATTCGTTTTGATGAGATCGTTGATCTTTCGGCAGGGAATAACTTTGTTTTTCTAACAGATGTAACCGGAAAAGAATACGTGGTTGATAGTACGCTTGCTGATTTAGAACAGAAATTTCCCGAGGAGTTTATTCGTATTCATAAATCAACAGTGGTGAATAAGAATCTTATTCACGAGGTTAAGAAGCTGGGTAATGGCCGGTTTGATCTGGTTATGAAATGCGATAAGGAAAGAGTAGTTTCCTGCAGTAAAAGTTACAACGAAAAGATCAGAGACTTAATAGATTTTTAAGCATAAAAAAGCCGGAATCGAAACGATCCCGGCTTTTTAGTATAGTTTCTCGAATATATTATCCGCATTTTGAGCATCCGCAAGATAGGCAGGTTAAACAGCCTTCCTGGTAAACTACATCGTCCGATCCACATTCGCCACATTTTGCATCATCGGCAATTGTTCCGTCCGGAATGTATTTCTTCAGTGCACGTGCCACACCCGCTTTCCACGAGTTAATGGTTTCGTTATCCAGTTGCAGACTGGTTACCAGTTCAACAATTTTATGAATTGGCATACCGTGGCGCAAGGTTCCCGAAATTAACTTGGCGTAGTTCCAGAATACCGGATTGAATTTGTGCGACAATCCTTCAATAGTGGTTTTGTAACCACGTTTGTTTGCGTATTGGAAATCGTAGCGCGAATCTTCGCCTTCCCAGCTTTTAATGATATAACCTTTGGTTATCGAGCGAGGCAGCAAAATTCCGTCTTCATCGTCGTGCAAACCGGTGAAAATCTCGTAAGGTTTGCCATCCATTAAACCGATAAATGCAATCCACTTTTCCTTGTTGTTTTGGAAACGTACAACGTCGGCTTCCAGTTTTTCAGGACGTTTCAGCGGGAATGCGCCGTCTTCAGTTTTTTTCTTGTTATCGTCGTTCGAAATAAGCACACCCGAACGTGATCCGTCGCGATAAACGGTAACACCTTTACAGCCGCTTTTCCAGGCTTCGAAATACAAGTCGCCAACCAGCTCTTCTTTTACATCGGCAGGCAGGTTAATAGTTACCGAAATCGAGTGGTCTACCCATTTCTGGATTCTTCCCTGCATACGCACTTTATTCAGCCAGTCAACATCGTTTGATGTAGCTTTGTAATAAGGCGACTCTTTTACCATTTTGTCCAGGTCTTCCTGCGAATATTCAACAGATGTGTCGTAACCATTCGCTTTCATCCAGGTTTTAAAATGGTGGTGGAAAACAGTGTACTCTTCCCATGAATCACCAACTTCGTCAATAAAATCAACACGAACATCTTTGTCGTTCGGATTTACTTTACGGCGACGTTTGTACACCGGAAGGAAAACCGGTTCGATACCTGATGTTGTTTGAGTCATCAAGCTGGTTGTACCTGTTGGAGCAATGGTTAACAGCGCAATGTTTCTACGGCCGTATTTTACCATTTTTTCGTAAAGACCATTATCGGCATCTTTAATACGGTTGATAAGCGGATTATTCTTTTCGCGCTCAGCATCGTAAATGGTAAATGCACCACGGTCTTTTGCCAGGTGTACAGACGAACGGTAAGCTTCAATGGCAATTGTTTTATGAATTTCTTCCGAGAAATCAGTTGCATTATCGCTACCGTAGCGTAATCCTAATGCAGCCAGCATGTCGCCTTCGGCAGTAATACCAATTCCGGTACGGCGGCCTTCTTTTGCTTTTCTGCGAATGCTTTCCCAAAGATTTCTTTCCGTAAATTTAATTTCTTCAGCTTCAGGGTCTTCCTCAACTTTTTCTAAAATGGCATCAATTTTTTCCAGCTCAAGATCGATAATGTCGTCCATAATACGCTGTGCATAATGGATGTGTTCTTTAAATAGTTCGAAATTGAACTTCGCGTCTTTGGTATATGGATTTTCTACGTACGAGTACAGGTTGATGGCTAACAGGCGGCAGCTATCGTAAGGACACAACGGAATTTCACCACATGGGTTGGTAGAAACCGTGCGGTAACCCAGGTCGGCATAACAATCAGGCACCGATTCTTTAATAATGGTATCCCAGAAAAGAATTCCCGGTTCGGCTGATTTCCACGCATTTTTTACAATCTTTTTCCAGATTTTACCGGCGTCGGTATTTTTGGTGTACTGTGCTTTTCCGTTGATCGGGTATTGCTGCGTGTAAGGAGTTCCCGATTCAACAGCTTCCATAAAATCGTCCTGGATTTTTACCGATACGTTGGCTCCGGTTACTTTGCCTTGTTCCATTTTTGCATCGATAAAACTTTCCGAGTCGGGGTGTTTAATCGATACTGAAAGCATCAATGCACCGCGGCGTCCGTCTTGCGCAACTTCGCGTGTTGAATTTGAATAGCGCTCCATAAACGGAACAATACCGGTTGATGTTAATGCCGAGTTCTTTACCGGAGAACCTTTTGGGCGGATATGAGACAGGTCGTGTCCCACACCTCCGCGGCGTTTCATCAATTGCACCTGTTCCTGGTCAATTTTCATAATTCCACCATACGAATCCGAGTCACCGTCGTTTCCAACAACAAAACAGTTGGATAGTGATGCGATTTGATAGTCGTTGCCAATACCGGTCATTGGTCCTCCCTGTGGAACAATGTGTTTGAAATCTTTTAGGACGCTGTAGATTTCTTCTTCGGTTAATGGATTTGGGTAGCGTTCTTCAATGCGTGCGATTTCTTTTGCAAGGCGTTTGTGCATGTCGTCAGGTGTTCTTTCGAAAATATTTCCGAACGAATCTTTAAGGGCGTATTTGTTTACCCATACTCTTGCTGCCAAATCGTCTCCTTTGAAGTACTCTAGCGAGGCATTTACTGCTTCTTCCTGAGAGTAAATTTTTTTGCCCGCCGGGGCTTTTACAGATACTTCGTTTACTGCCATTTTTTTCCTGTAAGTGTATTAAAAGTTATAAGAATGTATATTCGATTTTCTTAGATGTCAATCACAACAAATTGTGTAATGCAAGATAGAATAGAAATCAAATATTTGGAATTTTTTTGAGGGCTAATTAATTAAAAGTTATCAACTTTGATTTGTTATGTAGCAGAGGGATAGTGGGTTATATATTTGATAGTTAAAAAAAGTTTACCAAAACTGAAAATTATTATTAGCTGATGAAGATTTTTGTTAACGGAATATTACTTGTAAAAATTCAATTTTTCGAAGAATAATTTGCTAACAAAAAGCGTGCAAATTTTCACTTTTTGTTAAAAACTTTATTTATGATAAGTGTTGTTGAGCCCACGTTTTTTTCTATATATTTTTTGCAAATTTCGGAGGCATTTTGCAGGCTTGTTTTATCGTTGATGAGCTTGTTGAGTGTAGCTTTCAGCTCGTTAAAATTTTGGATAGGGAAGGCGCCTTTTTCATCTACCAGATCAACCGCTTCTTTAAATTTTAAATAATTCGGTCCGAACAAAACAGGCAATTTAAAAGTGGCCGCTTCCAGAATATTATGGATGCCAACACCAAAGCCACCGCCTATGTACGCTATGTTTCCGTATTGGTACAGCGACGATAATATTCCGATTGAATCAATTATTAACACATCGTAGCTGTCGATGTCGGAAATATCGGCTTTACTAAAACGAATAGCCGGTTTTTTCAACAATTCCTGAATTCTGTTGATATTTGCCGGTGCAACCTCGTGTGGCGCGATTATAAACTTCACGTCGCTGCTGTTGTTAATAAACGCTGCAAGCAGCTCCTCATCGGGTTTCCAGGTGCTTCCGGCAATAAGGGTTACATTATTACCCCTGAACTTTTCCACAATGCTGAACTTTTTTGCACCGCGGGCAATTTCGGCTACCCGATCGAAACGTGTATCGCCCGAAATCGTGTAATGTTTGATGCCGGCCTGTTCAAGTAGTTGGGCAGAAGTTTTGTTCTGGATAAAAATATGCTCGAAGCTGTGAAGCATTTTTCGGTACCACTTTCCCCAGGGAGTTGATTTGAAAAACTGCTGGTTCTCACGGAAAATGGCAGAGATAATATAAAGCGGAATTTGCTGACGTTTGAGTTCTGTAATGTAGTTGTACCAGAATTCGTATTTCACAAAGAATACTTTCTCGGGGCTAACCAGGTGGATAAACTCCTGCGCATTCTTTTTGGTGTCCATGGGTAAATAGGCAACAATATCGGCGCCTTCATAATTTTTCCGGATTTCGTAACCCGATGGCGAAAAGAAAGTGAGTACGATCTTGTATTGCGGATATTGCTTTTTAATTTCCTCTAATACCGGCCTTCCTTGCTCGAATTCGCCCAACGATGCACAATGAAACCAAATGTACGAGGCATTATTGTCAACTGCTGAACTAAGCTTATTTTTCCAGTTTTTACGCCCGGCAACAAACAGTTTTGCCTTCTCGTTAAACAAGGCTGCAACACGGATAAAAAATCCGTAAAACAAAATTCCAAGGTTGTAAAGTAAGCTCATCGTTTTCAGAATTAGTATTGCTTTCGGTTGCTCAAATATTCGTAGATCGTTACGTTAATGAGTAAAAGTAAAAACAGGTAGCCGATCTTTTCAACAGGAACGCCAAACAGGGCTAATCCCATGGTGTGGGCCGAATCGTAAACAATTGCCGGAAGCGAATTTAAAATTGCCGAGACAATTAAAAAGGGAATTAATGAGATGGCCAGCGCCAGGTAAAATTTGGTGTAATATCTTTTAAAACGGTTACGAAAAACGGTGTAACCCAGGTAAATTGCCGACAGGAAAAATGTAAAGAAACTAAACATCCGGGTGCGGAAAATGTAGGCTAAAACTCCGGTTATCAGTAAAAGTACAAGGCTGACAATCAGAAAAACATTGGGTTTTTCGAAATCCTCGAAACGGACTTTTAACCACTCGTAAATATAAATGGATGACAGCGGAATAACTAAAAATGCCAGCCACTCTTCAACCGGTAATCGTAACAGTTCAATGCCGGAAAGGTAATCGGGATTAAAGGTCCAAATCCTCATTTGGGTAAACCGAAGGTCCCACATCACAAAAATGGCTCCGGCAAAAATTACGGCAGGCAAAATATACTTTAGCCTGAAAACAAACCGCACCTTTTTCTGAAAGCTGAGGGCCACCGGAATCACCAGAAATATCAGCAATAACAACAGGTACGACAGGTTTTGAATTTCCATTTTTCTGAATTTTGAGCAAAGGTATTGGATTTGTTGGAATTTTAAATTTGGGATTTTGTTTTTTTCGGCATTTTAGTTGATTCGGGAGTTTTTACATTTTGCAGTTCTGTTGATTAATAATTCACTACCTAACAAAAGTTGTTACACTTCTGCCGGGTACCTGGATTGCCTTGTCCAGGTTTTGTTTTCCTGTTAATGTAAGATTGTGTTTATCAGAGGTTTCGTAGACTCTGGCTTCTCCGGAAAGCTTAAACTGAATATTTTCTGCTGCATCTCCCCGGTTGATGCAAACCACAACTATTTGGTTGTTTGAATTCTTAAAAGCAGAAATTTTGAGATTTGAATTCGGTGTTGATTCTACAAAAATACGTCTCGCTCCGGGGCGAATAAAACGGGCGTAATTCCCAAGTGTCCATAGCAGTTTCGATTCGTAGAAATTGCCGTCGGTTTCACTTTTATCAATGTATACAAGTCCGTCTTTGAAATCATAAGGGCTAATAGCAAGCCACCAGTGCCACGCACTAGCGTTGGCTATGGTAAGATCTGCATGAATAACATTGGCAACAAATAATGCTGTTTCCATACCTAAATCGCGGCCATTTCCGGTAAATCCGTCGTTGTTGCCCAGCACGCAAAACTCACTCATCCAAAATTCCAGTTGTGGGTCAACTTTGTTTATCTCATTTTTCACTTTGGATCTTACAGCATTTAAAACCGAATCGTTGGTGGTTGTAAAGTAGCTATGCCCGGCAATTTTGTGTGCCATATTGGGTACGTTGCCAACGTAGTTTTCTGATTCAGGCGAAAAAAAATCTTCTACCTGCAAGCCCCTTTCCACATCATTTGCTTTTTCATAAAAGTGGTTGAGTTGACCGGCCTCCGAAATCTCAATTTTTGTTGAAAGTCCGGCTTTTTTCAAATCGTTGCCAATAATTTTACATATTTCGGCTACTTCAGAATTTGTCCATGGCGAACCTTCCTGTCCGTCCTTCCAGTCCCATTGCGGTTCGTTTACAGGCGACAGATAATCAAAAAGAACCCCCTCGTTTTTTTTAATGTTCTTTGTTACATCAATTAAAAAACGGCTGTATTTATCGAAATTTTCGGAAAGTAAATTTGTTGAGTTTCCACCATCGGAATTTGCCCGTTTGTTTTTGGTTAGCCAAACCGGTGGGCTGTTTACAAAGCCAATAAAGTCTTCAACTCCACGTTCTTTGGCAGCGCGTAAAAACCAACGCTGACCTTTTTGTTTGTTCCAGTCATACGTCGCATCTTCCTGCAAAAAACACTCGGCTTCTCTCCATGGATCGGAGATCTTTGTGTCGCCGGCCTGATCGGCACTCCCTCCTCCGATATTAAAGCGCCAGCAACTTAATCCAATTCCTGCAGGTGAACCATCTTCCTTTTCTTCAAGACTAAAAAGTAAATCGGCAATTTTATTCTTTTGCTCCTCCGGCCAGTTTCCCACAAACTGACAGCTCCATGCATCAGAAGCTCCAAAATTATGAATGGCCTGAAATTCAACTTCTGAGTTGATGTTCACCTTTATGGATTGCTTATTGTTGGCAGTCTTATTATTGAGCTGACAACCGGCAGCTAGAATCAGGAGGATAAGGTAAAGTGGTTTCATAATGAGATGTTTAGCGAAAAAAAGGCGTATCGACACACCGGGTGTTGATACGCCTTTTATTGATTAGTTGATTTCTTTTTTAATATTTTGCCTTTGCTTTTTTCGCCGCATCTTCTTCAGGCGAAATAAAGCTTATTTTAAACGCATAGCTGTATTCTTTATCGGTCAATCGGTACTCGTCGTGTGTCCATGCACCCCAACTGTCGTCGCCACCAACACCCATTTGTTTGTAGTCGATGTTAACCGAAGTCAGGTCGCGCGGTTTTACGTCGTTAATGTGTCGGTTGATCACTTCAACGCCTTCTACCTGGCGGCCATCGGTACGCTCAACACTTTCAAAGTCTTCCATAATATTGTGGTGGGCGCTAACTTCCAATAGTGGCATTCCCGCGAACAACAAACCGTTTCCGGCGTCGTCGGTAATGGTTACCCAGCGAACATCGGTTTTGTTACCGTTTTCCTGCGGACGAAGATATGCCCAATACTGATCGGCAACGCTACCGCTATACAAGCCAACGAAAGCTCCGGTTTTTCTGTCCCAGTAAGACTCCTGCGGGCCACGGCCAAACCAGCTCATCTGGTCGAATTTGCGTGGCATTACCAGATTCATTCCCATTCGAACGATTTCCGGCAATTCGTCGGCTGTCATTTTAAAGTTGTTTTCAACCATAATGTCTCCTGTGCCGTAAACCGTGTAAATCGATTTGTACGAAGCAATTTTTTCTTTGTCCTCGTTTACCAAATCAAAGTTGAAAACTACCTCTACAGTGTTCTTGCTTAACGCTTTTACGGCAACGTCTGCAACCTCGCGGTTTTCGCCGGCTTTACGCCAAACGCGGCTACGGTTGTACAGGTTGTTACCAAAATCGTTGTCGATTGGTGCGCGCCAGAAATTTGGAATCGGGCCGCTGATCAACATTTCAGTCTCACCTTTTTTAAGGCTTGAAATAATACCGGCTTTCTTATCGAAAGTTACTGAGAATCCTTCGCCCGACACGGTTGCTGCTTCTACTGTTTCTTCGAGGCTTACATCCGGCATTTGAGGAATTTTGTATTCCAGTGTCATTGGTACAACAAACGGAATTTCAAATTGCTCTTCGGCCAAAATCCAACCGGCTTTAACAAGGCTCCAGTCTTCTTTTAGTTTTGCATGTACATTCAGGAAATATTCAACTCCGGCTTCCGGTTTTACATCAAAACCGATGGTTACTTTTTTGCTTTCGCCCGGAGCTAAATCAAAGCTTCCGAGGTCGCCGCTGTCAACTGTTTTTCCGTCGGCAGTAACTTCCCAAACAAAGTCGAAAGCCGACAGATTCATAAATACATATTTGTTCTCGATCGAGATAACTCCTTTTTTCAAATCAACGGCATTGAAACCAATGTGCTGGTAAACTTTCTTCACCTCTAAAAGATGTGGTTTTACAGCACGGTCGGGATCAACCAAACCGTTATTACAGAAGTTGCCATCAGAAGGAACGGTGTCGGGGCCAAAGTCGCCTCCGTAAGCCCAGAATCCTTCTCCGGCGTCGTTGGTGGTCCACAAGCCCTGGTCAACCCAGTCCCAGATAAATCCACCTTGCAGCACATCGTATTTTTCAATCAGGTCCCAATAGTCTTGCAAGTTTCCAACGCTGTTACCCATGGCGTGCGCGTATTCGCACTGAATTAAAGGTTTGTCGGCTTTTTCTTTGGCAAAACGTTCCATGCCGTCCAATCGCATGTACATTGGGCAATTGATATCGGTGTTTGCGCCACCGTGAGCCTGCTCGTATTGCACAGGGCGCGTATCGTCTACCGATTTAAGGAAATCGTAAGTCGCCATAAAGTTTACGCCATTTCCGGCTTCGTTACCCAAACTCCAGATTACCACACAAGGTTGGTTTTTATCGCGTTCAAACATATTTTTTGTGCGATACAAATGCGCCGCTTTCCAGGCTTCGTCCTTGGCCAGAGATTCAGGTCCGTAACCCATTCCGTGCGATTCGATATTTGCTTCGTCAACAATGTACAAACCGTATTTATTACATAGCTCGTACCACAGTTCCGGTTGCGGATAGTGTGATGTGCGAACGGCATTCAGGTTGTTTTCCTTCATGGTTTTAATATCCAGCAACATCGTTTCCTTATCCTGAACGTGACCGGTTTTGTCGTTGTGTTCGTGCAGGTTGGCACCTTTTATGTAAACGTATTTGCCGTTCACGCGAAGTGTTGCATCGATAATTTCAATGCGGCGGAAACCAACATCCTGACGAATAACTTCAACAATATCTTTTCCGTTTTTAAGCGTAATTACCAGTTCGTAAAGATTTGGAATTTCGGCCGACCATTGTTTTACGTTTGGAATTTCAGCGTCAAAACTCACTGATGTTCCATCGGTAGTTTCCGAGAATTCTTTTACAACATTTCCGTTATTCGAAAGAACAGCTTCAACTGTTAAGTTGCCATTGTTTGCCAGTTCTACGTCCAGTGTAAACAAACCATTTGTGTATGTGTCATCCAATGATGAACCAACACGGAAATCTTTTAACGCTTGTGCGCCACGCGCAATAAGATACGCATCGCGGGTGATACCACTTAAACGCCAGAAATCCTGATCTTCCAAATACGAAGCATCGCTCCAGCGGAAAATCTCAACAGCCATGGTGTTTTCTCCTGGAACCAAATATTTGGTGATGTTGAACTCGGCAGGTGTTTTACTGTCTTCGCTGTAACCCACGTATTGTTCGTTCACCCAAAGATTCATGTTCGACGAAACCGCGCCAAAATGCGCAATGATATCGCTACCATCCCATTCGGCAGGAACTTCGAAAGTACGTTTGTACGATCCAACCGGGTTGTAATCCTTCTGGATCAGCGGTGGAGTTCTGTCGTGCGGGTATTTTACGTTCGTGTAAATCGGGTAATCAAAGCCAACCACTTCCCAGTTGGCAGGCACCTGAATTTCGTCCCACTCACGGGTGTCGAAATCATTTTTGAAAAACCAAAACGGACGCTCCGACGGGTTTTGCGCCAGGTGAAATTGCCATGTTCCGTTCAACGATTTTAGTAGTGGCGATTGCCATTTATCTTCGGTGCGTGCTTGTTCGGCCGATGCAAAAGGAATAAAATGTGCATGCGGCTCGGCTTTGTTTATCTGGTAAATTTCAGGGTCTTCCCAGGGTTTTGGACTGGGCTCATCGAACGGCACATTGGAGTAGTCGGTGTAATTATTACACGAAACCAATGCAACCAGTGCGATGGAAAATAATGTTAGTGTCAAATAAGATTTTTTTATCATGATAGTGTAATTATATGTTTCTACTTAAAGAGACAGCAAATTTAAATTTTGTACCTACTATTCTATGTAACAAAACGGGCAAAAATATATAACAAAACGGGCAAAATTCAGATTTCGCATGCAATTGATATGTGCAGGCACATTTTCAACGATGATCTACGTGAAATTGAAAAGAATGGTTAGCTAATCAGAAACAAAAGTTGGCTCCCCTTTTTAATGCTTCCTCGTACTTGTCTTTGTTGAACCGATACAAGAATGGTCGCTTGTGTGAAACGCCTTCTTTACGTTCTTCCAGCCTTTCGTAAATTCCCCAGTTCAGCATTTTTCGCTGAAAATTACTTCTGGTTAATGGCTTGTCGAGAATGATTTCGTAGATGCGTTGCAGTTCAGGCATTGTAAATTTTTCGGGCAGAAGATTGTAGCCTATTGGTTCGAAAAAAAGTTCTTTTCGAAGGGCGTTCAATGCTTCGGTAACAATTAGGTTATGGTCGAACATTAACTCGGGAATCGCATCAATATCTACCCATTCACTCATGATATTAATAATGCCGCCCGTTGGCTGAACGGTGTCAAAATTGACTAACGCAAAATAGCCTATCGTAAAAACTCTGTCGGGAATGTCGATATCCTCGGGGGGTTTGTAAGTTTCTTCCCGGAGTTCGTTATAAACAGTAGAATATGAAAATCGATCGGGTTCGCTAAATACACGAAATTGTTTAAGAAATATGTCTCCAAGACCTGTGGATTCTTTTAGTACTCGGTTGGCTGCATCATCGGCATTTTCATTTTTTAATATGGCTCCGCCGGGAAGCGACTTTTTTATACGGGGGTCGAAGGTGGCGATAAGAACTTTGAGCTTGTCTTCTGATACAGAAAAGATTACAGGGTTGACGCCCACCGTTAAACTTGTGTTTTTAACGTAATTCTTAAAATTAAACTTCTGGTTAGTAGCCATATTTAATGTTAAATCTTCATTGTATCATCCCGATACAATGAAGATTGTTTTTTTCTTTGTAATACACAAATGAACGCAATCTTTATTTAAAATTCTAAAGATTTCAGTGTGAATTAAAGCATTCTTTTGAGATATATTTTGATATATCCCATTTCCATACAAGAATAGAAAAACCCGTATACTGATCATATACGGGTTTCGTTTTTTATATGTAGAAATATTTTTTAGCTACTAAGAAAAAAGCTTTTCCACTTTTGCTTTTACCTCTTCTTCGTTCGGATTAATATCGAAAACGATCTCAGGTTTTAAATAGAACAGGTCATTTTCGGCTTTGAATTTCTCTTCGCCACCGCCTGTAATATTCAGCATAATCAGGTCATCTTTTTTAACCGTGCCGTCTTTAACCGCTTCAATTAATGTTGCAGTTGCAATAGCCGACGCCGGGTGAATATCATTTCCTTCCGATTTCAGGAACAGTTCTCCTGCATGGTGAGCCTGCTCATTACTTGCCAGCAATACTTCGCCGCCGGCATCTTTCATCGCATCAAATAATCCTCCTGCAATCGGGTACGGAGGTTTGCGGTTCGATAACACTTTCGCCACAATTGCTTCTACCTGCTCGCGGGCCAGGTTATCATCAAGCGACAACATTGCACGCGAATCAGCTTTCCAGGCATCGTGTATTGGTGTAAACGGCGTGTTCTGCGAAACCATCAGTTTCATTTTTTTGTTGCCGAAACGTCCGTCTTCGATTAAACGCAAATTGGCTTCCCATGCTGCAATCGCACCTGTCCCGCTACCAATGGCCTGAAAATAGTAATCAGGAATTTCGCCGATTGTGGTAGTTGCCGAAAGCATTGTCGTTGCCATTCCATCGCGGCGTGCAACATTTTTCGCACCACCTTCAGCAACAAAACCTTCCATGCCGGCTACAATATTCGACAGATGAATGGCATCGAAATAGTCGCTGCCCGATTTGCTGCAAATCAGTTTTACGCAATCGTTAATCGGAGCGTCGAACCAAAGTGCACCGATATTATCTTCAGGAACACAAATCAGCAATGGGATATTATTTTCAGAGCAAACTCTTGCAAAAGCACGCGAAGTATTTCCGGCAGAAGCCACCACCAAGACCTGGTGCATATCTTCTGTCATACGACCGCAAACCGAGTAAGCTTCGGTTTCTTTAAACGAGGCCGTTTTCATGTTTGTGCCTTTTTCGGGCCAGTAGCCGCTAAAGGTGATCCAAAGATTTTCGAGCCCCAATTCTTTTGCTAAACCTTCGCTTTTGTAGGTCACCGGTGCCGATGAACCTTCAAGCATCCGGCCAATTGGTAACCAGTCGGCAAATTTGTACAAGCCCCACGAATCGTCTTTTACGTCAATTTGTTTTTTATCGTAAATAGCACGAATTAAAGTTGGTTCGGCCTCACCCGGAGCATCCAGCATCCAGCCAGCATCTTTAAACTCCTTGCCTGTTTTAAACGATTTCAGGATGTATTTTGTGGGCGAAAAATCTTTGCTCATTCTACGTCTGTTTTATTTTAAGAATGACAAATGTAGAAAATGCAGACATAAAACAAGCGAAATTTTTTAAATCTTAAAATTAGGATTAACAACAAATTGATAACTTTAAGCGATTTCAACAAAACCTAAAACTATGAAAAAACTATTGCTGTGTCTATGCTTTTTAGCAATTGGCAGTCTTTTATCGAATGCTAAAATCAATCCAACACAACTTACTTGCGAATACCTTAAAAATCCTTCAGTAGTTGATGTGCTGCAGCCTCGTCTGGGCTGGATAAATGTGGCAGAAGAAGGAGAAAAAGGACAGCTTCAAACGGCTTTCCAGATTCGGGTAGCTACCACAAAAACTCAACTTTCAACTCCCGATTTATGGGACAGTAAAAAGGTTGAAAGCAACGCATCAACCCGCGTAGAGTACGACGGCGACAAACTGGTTTCACGTCAGGATTGCTGGTGGCAGGTGCGTGTGTGGGATAAAAACGGTGAAGTTTCGGAATGGAGCGAGCCTGCATTCTGGCATATGGGATTGCTGAATGAAAGTGACTGGCAGGCAAAGTGGATTGGCGTTCCGTGGCAAGGAGAAGAAACTTTGCCAAAACCTGCCCGTAATTTGGGAAGCGATGGTAACCGTCTGCAGGAACTTCCACCACCTGCACCACTATTTCGTAAAGAATTTAACGCCACAAAACAGGTTGAAAAAGCTGTGGCTTATGTAACCGGACTGGGTTATTTCGAAATGTATCTGAACGGGAAAAAGGTTGGCGACGATGTATTGGTTCCCAACCAGACCAACTATGGCAAACGCCCCGGACTTCCGGAACAGTTTATTCCTGTTGATGACAATTTCAGAGAATACAAAGTGATGTACCTAGCCTATGATATCTCGGATCAGATGGTTGACGGGGCGAATACTTTTGGGGCGATACTGGGAAACGGGTTTTATAATCCGGCCAAACACTGGGATTTGGGTTATGGTTCGCCTCGTTTGTTAATGCAGGTCCATGTAACTTACGCCGACGGTACCGAGGACGTTATTGTGAGCGATGAGAGCTGGAAGGTTTCAAAAAGTCCGATTTTGATGGACATGGTATTTTACGGTGAACATTATGATGCGCGTTTGGAGCAAGACGGCTGGTGCACTGCAGATTTTGACGATTCGGCATGGGAAAATGCAGTTTTAAGAAAAGCGCCCGAAGGAAAGTTGATGGCACACACTGCTCATCCCGACAAAGTTTATGAAACACTTGAACCGGTGCGGATCGAGAAAATGTACAACGGTAATTATAAAGTTGATTTTGGTGTTGAGATTTCGGGTTGGGTGCGGCTGAAAAATGTGGAAGGCCCTGAAGGGCATAAAGTAGAGATAAACTATATGTCGAATACGTTCTCGGGAGATAATTCATACATTTTTAAGGGTGAAGGCAAAGAAAATTATGCGGCTCGTTTTAACTGGTTTGTTTTCCGCGAGGTGGAAATTGTAAACTGGCCGGGCGTGCTGGAACCTGAAAATATTTGTGCCGAAGCGATAAATACTTACATCGAAGAATCGGCCAAATTCGAAACTTCAAATCCGCTTTTTAACGAGGTAAATAAGATCTGGAAACGTAGTCAGACCGATAACATGCACGGTGGAATTGCCAGCGATTGTCCGCACCGTGAACGTTCGCCATACACCGGCGATGGGCAGGTGGCGTGTGTTACCGTGATACACAACTTTGATGCACAAAACTTTTATCACAAGTGGATTCAGGATATTATCGGAGCTCAAAATGTGGAAACCGGCTATGTACCGAATGGTGCACCGTGGCAACCCGGTTGTGGCGGCGGTGTTGCCTGGGGAGCAGCAGTAAATATTATGCCCTGGGAGTTTTATGTGCATTACGGCGCTGTTGACATGCTGGAGGAGGCTTACGAGCCGATGAAAGAATACGTGCGCTACATGCAAACCTGGGTGGATGATGAAGGAATAATGTACTCGCAACGTGTTGGCCTAAATGGCAACGTTTTGCGGTGGTTCAACCTGGGTGACTGGGTTACACCGGGCGATCTTCCGGCAGATGAACTGGTACACACTTTCTATTTCTGGCGTTGTGCCGATATTACCGCAAAAGCTGCTGAGGTTTTGGGGAAAAGTAAGGAAGCGAAAAAGTATGCTGAGCTGGCAGAAGCTACCAAAGAAGCATTTCACAAGCGGTTTTTCGATGCAGAAAAAGGAACTTACGGAAACTCGGGAGCCAATATTTTTGCTCTGAAAATGGGTGTTCCTGAAGCTGAATACCAACGTGTGATAAAAGCGCTGAAGGAAAACATTAAAAAGAACAAAGGGCATTTGGATACCGGAATATTTGGTACGCAGTTTTTCTTTGAAGTGCTTACCGAAAATGGGATGCACGACCTGGCTTATGAGGCCATGAACAAAAAAGAGGAGCCCGGTTATGGTCGCTGGTTAACGCTGGGAGCTACAACAAGCTGGGAGCATTGGGATACCGGTGGCTCGCACAATCACCCGATGTTTGGTGGGGGATTGGTATGGTTGTATCGTCAGTTGGCAGGAATGCAGGCCGATGAGAAAATTCCGGGATACCGTCATATTATTTTTCATCCTCAACCGGTTGACGAAATGGAATTTGCCAAATATTACAACAAAACACCTTACGGAAAGGCCGGAATAAAATGGCAGCAGGATGAGGGGAAATTGAATGTTGATATTACTGTTCCGGTTGGTTGCACTGCAACAGTGATTTTGCCGACGACAGATTTTGTTGCCGATGGAAAAACGCTGAGTACCAATGCTGACGTGAAGATTGTTTCGCAAGCCCAAAACGAACTGGTGCTGGAAGTTGGATCGGGCACCTATAATTTTAGCAATTAATTGTAGTATAAATTAAAGCAGTCCTATGAACTGGAAAAAACTCATCATCACCATTTTTAGAACAGCAATTGGCTGGCACTTTTTGTACGAGGGAGTCGCAAAACTCGCTGATGGCAACTGGAGTGCTGCCGGATATTTATCAAGTTCTACTGGTCCATTATCGGGATTGTATCAGTGGATGGGCGGTTCTGAAAGCATCATGAATGTTGTGGATCCGCTGAATATGGCTGCTTTAGTTCTTATCGGTCTTGGGCTCACACTTGGTTTGGCAATTCGTATTTCGGCTGCTTCGGGCGTGGTTTTGCTATTGTTGTACTACTTTGCTCATCCGCCATTTGGAGGTTCCTTGCTGGCCAATACCGAAGGAAGTCTGTACATAGTAAACAAGAATGTGATTGAAGCGCTGGCCTTGCTCGTTTTGTTGGTTCTAAAAGAAAAAGGCTGGGGATTATATGCGCTACCCTTCTTCTCAAAGAAGAAAGAAACGGGTGGCGAATCGGCTTCCGTGAAATCCCGAAGAGAGGCGTTGAAAAACCTGGCCACGATTCCTGCATTGGGCGTTTTGGGATTGGGAGCTTTTAACGAAACACAAAAATTTGGTGTCGACACACTTTCGGGAGCGACCATAAAAGTCGGTGGAGCCGGTATAAAAGAACTGAAAGGTGAACTTCCGAAAGGAAAGATCGGGCCGCACGAAATCAGTCGTTTGGTGGCCGGTGGAAATCTGATCGGTGGTTGGGCGCACTCGCGTGATCTGCATTATGTGCCGTCGCTTTTTCGAGCCTACAACACTGAAAAGAAGATTTTTGAAACGCTGATGCTGGCCGAGGAAGCCGGAATTAATACCATCAATATCGGGTTTCCGACAAATGCCACCATGCAGAAGTATAAAAAGTTGACCGGCAGTAAAATTAAAGTGATCACGCAGGTGCACCCCGATGCGGAGAACAACGACTGGGTGGTGAATATTAATAAAGCCATCGATTTTGGTGTGGACATAATTCAGATTCAGGGGAACTGGTGCGACTGGCTGGTACGCGACAATAAACTGGATAAAATCGATTTAATGCTGAACCATATCCGCGAGCAGGGATACACTGCCGGACTGGCTTCGCATACGGTTGATTCGTTGATTGCCTGCGAGGAGCAGGGAATTATTCCCGATTATTACATGAAAACCATGCACCACGATAATTACTGGTCGGCACACCCGTGCGAGAATCGTTTCCCGTTTGAAGTGGATGGTAAAAAATATGCCGATCACAACCGTTTTCACGACAATTTGTTTTGTTTGTATCCGGATAAAACGGTTGAATTTGTTAACCGAGCCACTGTTCCGGTAATGGGTTTTAAAGTGTTGGCTGCCGGAGCTATTCAGCCCGAAGATGGTTTTAACTGGGCCTTTAAAAATGGTGCCGATTTTATATGTGTGGGTATGTTCGATTTCCAGGTGGTAAACGATGTGAATATCACCATCGATACGCTGAATAATCTACAAGGACGTACACGAAAATGGTATGGTTAAACTCTTTTATTGACTGCTTACAACCTGTGCAATTTCTTCCGTTGCAATTTGGTTTGGCGTTAAATCGCTAAGATCAACTTCAACGCGCAGAGCCCGTAAACCCGAAGCACCCACCAAATCTTCCAGTTCAACATCTTCAATATTGTTGGTCAGATATCCCTTTGCAATCATGTAATCGATGTACTTTTTATAATCTCTTATTTCATCGGCATGCGAGTAAATTATTGCGATTTTACCCGGCTGCGTTACACGTTCATTTGTTCCATTAATCAGCGCTTTATCAATACGTTTTTTGGTAATCTCGTAACGAATATTGTAGGCGCCGGCCACATCAAACTTCTTCTCATCCTGCCTGAAAGCAATGCTCAGCGGATTTGAATGAACCAGTATCAGTTGTGTAATATCGAGTTTTGTTGCCAACTGAGGTTGCAGCAATTTAATCCTGCGTGCAATTTTAACTTTTACCAGCAGTTGCCACAGCCTGATATTCTTCAAATAAATGTCGTTGTACTTTAATCCTTTTACCAGCGACTGGCCAATGTAAGCGTTGTATTCAATTCCATCGGTGCGGTATTTTTCAAAATAATGCGGGAAAACTTCCTGGGCTTTTTCCTGCTCGGTTTCAATTATTTCACTAACCTCTTCATTAATCAGGGTCAGGCTTTCCTCAAAATCCTTCCGTTTTTTGTACACCACATTCAGGTGCGGATCAAGCGAACTGAAATAATCTGTTACCGGTTCCTCAAGCTCCGAAAAACGTTCTTTTAGCAAGCGCAAAAACGGATCAACTTCTTTTGTGAGAAATTCAATTATTACAACTTCATCTCCGGCTTTTAGTCCGTTTTGTACCGTGTCGATATTTTGCTGGATATTAAAACAGATATCTTCAAGCAAAGGCATCTCTTTAATCTGACGGGCGTAGTCCAGAATTTCACGCGCATGTTTTAGTTGTTCGGTGAGGTCAGTCTGAATAGCCAGGTTGCGTTCCAGCGATGAGCCACGTACATCGGAAGCACCGTAAATAGGAACTACATCGTTGAAAACAATGGATTCAACCGCCGTTTTCCCACCGTTCTTATTTTCAGAAAGAAAGTGGCCAACGGCTTCGCGAAAACGCCACTCCACGGTTGGGTGAATAGCCGTGAACTGATCCTGGATTACCGCTCTTATCTTGTCGTTCCATTCTTCTTTCGATCGTTTCAGGGCCAGCGCAAATGTTGGGAAAACATCGTAAAGTCGCTTGATCTGCATCATGCTGATGCTGTTTGGTTTTGTGCAGGCGAACTCGAGCATCCCAACCGGCGTTTCGTCGATAAACAGCGGAACGATTGCGAGGCTTCTTATTCCTGCATCGATCAGATTCTGAATAACAACATCCTGCGGCAATTTTGTAAGATCAGGCGTGTTGATGATGCGGTTTTCGTTAAAAGCCTGTTCGTAGATTGTTCCCATGTACTGATCGCATTTTAGCTGAGTACGGGGAATAATGGTGTCCCAAATCAGGTTCAGATTCATGTTTGCATCTTCATCGGGAGCCACTGCCATTCCGAATTTTAGTTTCGGATTGTCGAACAAAGCACGCATCCGTTTTTGCAGCACTTCAAAACCTTCGTTTGTTTCAATCGTCTTTTTATCGAGCAAATCGGTTTTCAACTGCGAGATCACAAAATCCTGCGTAATATCAATCAGGTTGAAATGAATAAATCCGGAAAATTCAAAGTTCTCCAAGGGAATTATCTCGTTCCACACCGCCAGATCATCGGTATTATCAAGCAGTTTGGTAATATCTTCAGGTGTAACTTTTGTGTGCTTTTTTAATTCGCGAACCTGCACATAGTTGGTTGTTACATGCTTCCGAATGTATTTGATGTAGCCGTCTTTTGTGTCGGTAAGGCGATAGGTGAAAGGAAGATCAACGTCAATTTTATAGTTGTAAAATTTCTCCAGAATCAACAGGTAAGCCTGATATAATTTGGAAATCAGTGAGAGATCCTGCTCACCACTTTTGGCAATTTCCAATAATTTGTGCTCGCAACTTAGGCTGTTTTTTAGCAATTCGGTAGCAAAAAAAGGATCTTGCCCGATTGGAGCCGTACAAGCTTCCATGCTGTTTTGGTGACGTAAGGGATTTATTACAAACGCCATAAGTTGATTCACCAGATCCTGATTCTCATTCAGTATTGAAGTGTTGTGAATCGGCTTTTTTAACGCAGGAACTTTATTCAACGCATTCAGCGTACTTTTTGCCAGATCTTTCATCGGGTGATTAGCCGTCGATTCAATTCGCTCGATATCCTTTATCAGCATTTCAAAACTAAGAACTGAACTGAAGGGGATTTGGGAGAATGGGCAGCTAATCTGTTTATCTGTTTTCATCGGACTGTTTTCAAAAGAGTGAGTTATTCCTCTAAATGCTTTTGAGAATAACGTTTTAATACCTGTCAAGGTTTTGGTACATACAACTTTGTACCAAATTACGGAACAAAAATACGGCAAGAAAGAAAACAGGCAATCGGAATAGTTCTCCAATTGCCTGTTTGCCAGCGCTGAGTGCGATTATATGTACGTGAATAAATTCTGCCGACTCCTAATTTCTGAATCCGCTTTGTGGCACCTTGTTAAAGCGCCTGTTCATTTTGTGTTCACCATCAACGTAAATCTCCATCACATAACGCCCTTCCTTCAAATGCCGCAGGTCAAGCCCTGTTTGAGCATCTTTAATGTTGGTGTACTCGTGTGTTTCAATGTACTCGCCATCTTTTGTAATGCGCACTTTTAGTGTTGATGGTTTGTTGGTAGTAGTATAAATTGTGGCGTAATCTTTTACCATTCGTGGGTAAATATTTACCGACAGATGCGAGATGGTAGTGTCCACTTTAAAATCGTCGTCGGTTTTGAAAGCATAAAACTGTCCGTTCCCGCAGTCGCTTTCAAATAAATGAATCAGATTTCCTTCGGTATCTTTTAAACGCAAACGCCCGTAACCGGCATCTGCCAGAAACCAAAATTCCAGTCCTTCGCCGGCAGTGTCAATCAAATTCAGGAAATATGAACCTTCTTCCAGTTCCAGGGTGTCGATGTAAGTTGTGGCCGAATCGAGCATTTCGGGTGTTTTGGAATAAACGGTGTCGTAGCTGCTGCTAACAACATGTACCCAATTGTCTTCGGGTTTGTTGTTGGTCATAAATTCCACCACAAATTTCGATGGGATTGTTGGAATACTCTCAAATTCAACATTCATATTGTTATCGCCGTCCCATTCGTCTTCTTTACCGTTGGGTTCTTCCAAAATCACCGAAAAGGTATTTATGCCATCCTTCATATCGATTTCTCCCGGAAGTGCGATTATAGCGGCTTCATAAAAACCAAGGTTGCCCTTCCATTGAAATGTCTTCTCTTCAAATCCCTTGGTTGTATAAAGGATAGTCAGCTTTTTTAAATCGCTGCTGCCAAGGTTTCTGATTTTGATGAGCGGACTGAAACCGCGTGGATTAAATCGGTTGTAATTGTCTTTCAGGTTTGGAGCAATAATTTCTTCAATGGCTACATCGTTTTTGTTATTTGGTGCGGCATATTGGAACAGGTACGACGTGATTTGCTCGTGTGGCTGGTCTGTATTGTTCGCTGTAAACGGTTCCATATCCAGGTCGAGTTCGTGGCTCCCTTTTGTCAGAGGGATATCAACAACGTCGGGCACCTGCAAGTCGCCGGGACACCAGTATGCGCGGTCGAAAATCCAGGTTCCACCTTGCGGATAGAGCGGATTATTGCCGCAGTCTTTCCACATGTCTCGGTGGTCAATAACTTCCCCGTCAAACTTCAACTCGCGCCAACGGCTGCAAAACTCGCTGCATCCGCTAGGTTCGTCCATTCCGTGTCCGGTATGCTGAATGCGAAAACGGGCAAAATCAGCATTTTCTGCCGTGGTAACCGTTTTTGGAGCAAGCTGTTCTTCGATAGGATCTTCCGGATCGCCGTAACGGTAATTGTCCTCCCACATTTTTTCAACCGAAATAAAATCGGCCACCTGCGGGCCAAAAGTTATGTCGAAATCAAGGGTTAAATCCCAACCCAAATCTGGTGATTCGTAACCCGAGTGAATGTATTCAATCTCAACACTGTCGCGCAAAAATGCCTGAAAATCGGTAACATCAATACTCCAGGTGTAACTCCAGCCTTCTTTAAAGTTGCTTCCGTACGGAGTTAGCATTCGGCCAATTTCGTAGTTTACCATTTCGCCATTAACACCTCCTTTTCGCAGAATTTTTACGCGATCCATATAATCCCAGTGGGCAATGGCACGATCTTCCGGGTAGGCAAGTGTCAGGTTCAAAACAATTCTTCTGATCTTTTTTTCGGTTGAAGGAAATTCGCCCCACTTTACAAAGCTTTTCACGCCTTGAGACGGATCAGTGTTGATAAGGACTTTGTTGTGCGTGACTACATTTGTGGTTTGTGCCAGCAAGTGCTGAGCAGCAATTAGGAGTGTTAGAAATACAATTAGTTTTTTCATGGATTGTTCAAAGCTTAATTATTAAAAAAATTTAATAACACAGTAAAATTAGTAAAAAAATTAATTTACCCATTGTCGACGATACCGGCCTAACATTGCTTTTAGCTAAAAAAGAGCATATTATTTCAGGTTTGGATTCAGAATGTTCTGATTCCTATTTTTCTGCCAGTTGAATAATGTCTTTTGGTTTAATAATTACAGAATTATAGCCATACAATGTGCAGTTGATCATTGCTTTTCCAACTTGCGTGGTGTTAACCACTGCGTTTGGCGCCACGACTTTGAACAGGCGCACCAACCACATAAAATAATCGTAGATAAATTGGTAAGCTTTTGTTCGCGATTTTATTCCGCGCAAGGGAATGATAAAACCCGGCCGAAACATAAAAGCCTGTTTAAATCCAAGCTTGATCAGGTCGTTTTCGGTCTTTCCTTTTACCCGCGCCCACATCACTCTGCCTTTTTCTGATGAGTCAGTTCCTTCGCCCGAAACGTAAGTGATTGTCATCTCAGGATTAAGCGGAAATAGCTCGCGGGCGAGAACCAATGTATAATCGTAGGTGATCTTTTTAAAGTCGTTTTCTTTCATTCCAACCGAGCTGATTCCCATGCAAAGAAAACAGGCATCGAAACCAGAGAGTTGCGCTTTTACATTTGAAAAATCGGAAAAGTCTTGCTGGATGAGTTCTTCCAGTTTTGGGTGCGAGATATCAACCGGATTTCTGCCAATTATCAAAACCTTTTCAACCGACTCATGATCGAGACATTCCAGTAAAACACCTTTTCCCACCATTCCGGTGGCGCCTGTAATTATTACTTTCATATCATTCGGGTTTTAATTTCAAAATTACGATTTCGCTTTTGGTACCAACGCGCATTGGCGGTCCAAAAGTTCCCACTCCCTGCGAGGTGTAGATCCGTGTTCCTTTGTAATCGCCCAATCCTTTGTTGTATTTGTAGATCATGCCTACCACGAAATTGAATGGAAATAACTGACCGTTGTGCGTGTGCCCGGCCAGGTAAAGATCAACCCCGTGCTGATTGGCGAATTCAATACCATCGGGACTGTGATGCAGCAAAACCGTTGGTTTCCCAGGGAAGAGGTTCAACTCATCAAGAACGGAACGGATGCTTGGTCGGTTTCTTCTTTCCGGAATTTCCTGTTGGCTGTTATCGGCCCGCATGTGGTCGAGTCCGATAATTTGTATCTGGTTAAAATGCGTCACCTCGTTTTCCAAAACGGTAACGCCGATTTCGCGCAGGTTATCTTTTACTTCTTTTGCGCCCGAGTAACCGTCGTGGTTTCCTTCCACAAAATAAACCGGGGCATTCAGTTGTTTCAATGGCTCAAGACTTTCGCTGTTCAATCGGATCTTTCCATCAAAAAGATCGCCGGTAATAAATATCACATCCGGATTTTGGGCATTGGTTTTATCCACTATTTTCTGCAGGGTTTTCGGCCCCCAGAAATGCCCGATATGAATATCCGAAAGGTGAGCAACCGTAATCTTGCTGGTCAGGCCTTTCATCGGAATTTCTACTTCGCTAATCCTTCGGTACTGGGCGTTTATAATTCCTGCTCCGGTAACAAAAACAGCCAGCGACAGTGCGGAGATTCCCAGCAATCGGGGAACTGATTTTGTAAAAAGATTCACCAAATCGACAACCGCAACCGAAAGCAGAAGGTAGAGCAAAAATCCCATTACTATCGATGCCGCGATGTAAACCATATTGCCAAAAGCTGCTTGGGTATTGGTGGTTGTGGCAATGCCGGCAATCATAAAAGCAGTTAAGGCGCCAAAAGTTATATACAGGTAGCGCGCTTTCCGGATGTCGAAATAAAATGTAAATCGTTTGGCCAAGTACACATTTGCCCCAACCAGAAATGCGATAAATGCAATGAAAAATAACCAGGGAATAATCTGTCTCATGGCCTATTTAGTTTGTTGCATGCTTTTTACGGTTTTCAAAAGCAGCTTTTTGGGCATAAACGGAATAAACGAAGTCATTATTTTTTGAGCCGTTGTTAATCCTGAAACCACATTGATTTTTCCTTTTAACATCGCGTTGTATCCGGCTTCGGCAACTTTTCGCGCGCTTGCAGTTTTCTTGAACATCGCCGTTTTATCCATTCCCGATGAGGCGCCAAATTCGGTTTCGGTGGCTCCGGGCATCAGGTTGGTAACCGTAACATTTGTTTTGGCAAGCTCCTCAGAAAGTGCATTGCTAAAAGACGTTACATAAGCTTTTGTGGCAAAATAAACGGCTTGTAGCGGGCCGGGCATTAAACTGGCTGTTGATGAGGTATTCAGAATTTTGCCGGAGTTGCGTTCAACAAAATCGGGCAGGAATAAGCGCGTCATGGCGGTTAACGATGTAACATTCAGATTGATCATGTCCATGTGTTGTTCGTAATCCAGCTCGTGGAAAATACCCACTCCTCCAAAACCGGCGTTGTTAATCAGAATCTCAATTTCGATACCTGCCTGTTTAATTTCATCATATACTTCTTGTGGCGACTCAGGCAATCCTAAATCTTTCGCAATTACATAAACCTTTATCGCGTGTTTTTTTTCCAATTCCGTTTTTAATGTTTCCAGCTTGTCTTTGCTGCGGGCAACAATTACAAGGTCGCCCCCTTTTTCGGCATGTATGTGGGCCAGCTCCCGGCCAATTCCGGTTGAGGCGCCGCTTATTAATGCAACATTCTTCATTGTTCTAATTTTATGTAGCGTTTTCAAAACTTTAATATTAAACAAAATTATAGAGGGATTGATTAAGGAACACAACTTTTTCGGTGAAGAAATAATGAGGTTCGACCCGAATGGTCTTAAGATGTTTGTTGAACAAAACCGGCAAAAAATTCTTAACTTATTAGAATTAAAAATCTAAATCAACGGTAATGAAATCAATAGCTTTTGTAGTCACCTGTTTAATCCTCGTTTTTTCATTTTCGGCAAATGCTCAGGATGGCGCGCAGTTGTACGGGCAAAATTGTGCTTCGTGCCACGGTGCTAATTTGGGTGGTGGAAATGCAGCAAGTTTGGTTGACGGAATCTGGCAGTTTGGTGCCGAAGACGGTTATGTTTTCCGAAATATAAAATTTGGAATTGCGCATTTGGGAATGCCGTCGTACGCCGAAACGCTTAGTGATGGCGATATCAATGCGATCCTTTCTTACATCCGTGAATCTGAAAATAAAGTTGGGGCAACAAAGCCGCCAATTGCCAAAGAGATAGAAACGCTGGATTATAAAGTTGATGTGGAAATTTTTGCCGAAGGATTGGAAGTTCCGTGGGCCATCGATTTTATTGATGAAAATACAGCTTTGATTACTGAACGTCCGGGAAGGTTGCGAATAGTGCAGAATGGGAATTTACTTGATGAGCCGGTAAAAAACACGCCGGAAGTTTTAAACGAAGGGCAGGGAGGTTTGCTGGAAGTTGCAGTTGATCCGGATTACGCTGAGAATGGATGGATTTATCTGGCTTACAGTCATGTATTAACAAGTGGCTACGATGGAAACCGACCACCTGCAATGACAAGACTTGTTCGTGGTAAAATTGAAGATAACACCTGGACCAACGAGGAAGTATTATTTGAAGCACCTCATGAAACTTACCGAACTACACGCCACCACTATGGTTGCCGTATTGTTTTCGATCCGTGGGGACATTTATTTTTTGCCATTGGCGACCGCGGAGCCGGTTACCAGGCGCAGGATTTTACGCTACCAAACGGAAAAGTGCATCGCATTTATAAAGACGGAAGTATTCCGGCCGACAATCCATTTTTTAACGAGGAAGGTGCAGTAAAATCGTTGTTTTCGCTGGGTAACCGAAATATTCAGGGAATGGCCATTCATCCTCAAACAGGAGAATTGTGGGTAACCGAGCATGGCCCAATGGGAGGCGATGAACTGAACCTGATCGAGTGGGGTAAAAACTACGGTTGGGAAACGATAACATATGGAAAGAACTACAACGGAACGACTATAACTGAAGTGACACATAAGCCAGGAATGGAACAACCCAATTTGTATTGGCGGCCTTCGATTGCTGTTTGTGGTCTCGATTTTTATCGCGGCGACCTTTTCAGCAAGTGGAAAGACAAACTGTTGGTTGGTGCTTTAAAATACGAAGAGGTGCGTTTGCTCCAAATTGAAGGTGACAAAGTGGTTCACCAGGAGGTAATTGTAAAAAACCAGGGACGTGTGCGCGACGTGTCAACCGGGCCGAAAGGTGCTATTTACGTGGTGCTGAATAAACCGGGAACGGTAATTAAATTAACTCCGCAGTAAGAGGCCGAAAACGAATCTCACTTAATTAACAATATCGTCGAGTTTTGCCTGGTCGTTCATCAAATCGGCAATGGTGGTAGATTTCAGGTAAGCAATAATTTGGTTGTTCAGTTTGCCCCAAAAACCGCGCGATGCGCAAACACCTTGTCGTTTGCAGGTGTAGTTGTGCGAAAGACAGTCGACTACGCAAATGCCGGGTTCAAATGCATTGTGTACGTCGTAAATCGTAATTTCTTCGGGTTTCTGGGTCAGAATGTAGCCACTGCGTCTTCCGCCGGCTTTGCTTACTAAACCGGCAACTTTTAGTGAGTTGATAATATGATCGAGATACTTGTACGATATGTTCTGGTTAGCTGAAATATCTTTCTGATAGATTCCGATTTCCGGATCGCTCTTAGCTATTTCAAGAATAGCCCGCACACCATATCTCGTTTTCGTGCTAAATTTCAAGGTTTTTGGTTTTTATTTTACGAACTCATGTTTAAAAGCAAATGTAATAAAAACTTCATCATTCACTTTTATGGTTCCTAATACTTTTTTAGGCGGCTCGATATTAAAATCGGTTAGGTTGACTTTTAGCGATCCTTTTATCATGATTTCGGAGGAATCGCATTCGCTTATTTTGCACGGAACAACATACTCGTGTTTTTGTCCGGCCAGGGTAATTGTTGCATTAATGTCCCTTTTTTCAACGTTCTCCGAAAGTTTTTTTTCGGTTTTGGGTTCAATATCAATTTGTATAACAGGATATTCAGAGGCTTTAAGCAATTCCAGAAAATCTTTGCGCATGTGTTGGTTGCTGCCGGTAAATTCTTTCACCGGAACGATAACTTCCTGCTGCCAGTTAAAACGGTCGGATTGCTGGTTGTTGCTTACCAGCCGGGGCGCTTCGTGAATAAATTCGAAACGGTTGATGTTTGATGAGCCCTGAATAAGAACAAAATTGCTGCAATTTTCAGGTGTCTTTCCATTCGGGTTATCCGAGGCTGAAGCCCCAAAAATTGCGAAAGACAAGAAAAGCGATAAAAAGTAATATTTCAGCAAAGTTCGTTTCATGTAAGGAGTTTAGGAATGCCCGCAATAACCCGGGCATTCCATTTTTTTCAAACTGTCCAATTTAAAATGAAATGGCTGCTTCTAACACTACGCCATTAAATTTCCCTCCATCAATCTCTCCATGAGCAGGTCCATCATATTTTTGATTCACATAGTCGAGTTTTACAACTACGTTGTCGGTCATAAACCAGCCACCGCCAATGTTGGTGCGGTTAACTTCTGTGTCAAGACCATCAGAAACGTGGTTATAACGCGTTCCAACGTAGAAACTACCAATGCGGTATAATGCCTGAATAGCTGACTGTGTAAAGTCCTGGTCGGCACCACCTCTAATTCCGTTCATAGTTTCGTAAACTCCGAATACTTCAAGTCCTTTGTATTGTAAGAATACGTTAGCCATGTAGCTGTTCAATTTTGTTTGGCCACTACCCGGGCTCCATCGTCCTGAGCGGAAATTGTCGCCTTCGGCTGCAGCTGTTTGCATTACGTTGTAGTAACGGGCACCGGCACGGTCGCCATCCCACAAGTACGCACCACTGTGTCCGTCGGGAGCGTGGAAACCTGAAAATGATGCACGAACGCGCAAATCGTCGTTAATGTTTTTGTCGTACGCCAGTTTCCAGTTAAAAGCAAGGTCGTCGCCAATGTCGTTACCGCGGCCGTAGTTCATACGTCCGTTGTTTACACCTGCAACAGCAATAAAACCGTCTTTTCTGAACATGAATTCCATGCCCGGATTGCTGGTGTATGCATCCATAATCCAGTTACCCACAAATGGGTTGTTAATTACATTACCGTTGTTACTGCGGAAATAGTGCGCATCGCCGTAATCGGGCATCATAACACCTGCTTTAATGGTCAGGTATTGCATCAGTTTCTCACTACCTTTCAGGAAAGGCATGTAATCAATGATCAGGTATCCACCTTCAACCCAGGCCTCGTTATGGTGACGCGACGACATGTAGTTGTTAATGTACAGTTGAATACCCGGAGCCAAATCGGTTGTAATGCTCAGGTTCGCAGTTGGTAAATTGAAGTTATGTTTCAGATCGATCAATTCCACATCGGCTTCATGATCGAGTGCCTGCAACTGAATAGCAAAATCGCCTCCAACTTTAACTTTCACATTTTCGAAAGTCGTAGGATCAAGCTTGGCTTTTTCAAATTGTCCGTAAGCCACAGATCCGATAAGGAAGACTGTCAATAATAATGCTAACTTTTTCATTTCTAATTAAATTTTAAATGGTTATATATGAATTAAATATGTGGTGTGGTGTTAATTTGCTTTGCTGGTTTGCATGTTTTGTAGAACGATGTCGAAATGGATAACCACTTCGTCGCCGGTTTTTAGGGTTCCCATCATTGCTGTTGGCGGATCAATGCCAAAATCGCTCATTTTTACCGGAATCTTGCCGCTAACTTTAAACTGGTCGGCTTGTGCTTCATCTACCGAAAACTCAAGCTCAACTTCTTTTTCTTTACCCGCAATCTGCAGTTTACCTTTTGTTTTGGTAACCGATTTTGTGGCTGCCGAAATGTTTCCGTCCGAGCTAAAACTGATCTTCGGATGATCATCAGAATCGAGTGCTTTGTGCGCTTTGTTGTCCATAATTTTGTTATGGGCTTTAATGCTTTCGGCTACACACGAAAAGTTGATGGATTCGATCGAAATTTGCTGATTTTCGTCTGCCGAAGCCGACACCAAACAGTCGTAATCTCCAACCTCCATTTCCCAGTCGTGAATCGATGATGTTCCTGTTACCATCAGTTTACTGTTGCTCTCATTTTGTTGGTAGCTTACTTGAGCTACGGATAAGTTACTTGCCAGAAGAATAGCAAATAGGCTTATAATCAATTTGTTGTACGGTTTCATTTTTTTCATAACTACTAAAACTATATGTCCTATAGAAAAACTAGGATAAAGATAAATAAAGAAATATTTCACGAATCATGACCAATGTCAGATTTGTTAATTTTTGCTAAAAAAATAGCTTCTTCTTAATGTTTAGTTTACAATGAAAATAGGATAGGATTATCCATTGGTGAGTAACTTTAATAACCCCACTTCGTTAATAAATTGAGGCTGTGATAAATAGATTAAACGATGAGGTTTTTGTTTTTAATTTTTGGCTTAATAACAGCAGTGGAATGTAGTTCGCAAAACGATGCATTTTTTAACGAGCGCCGGAAAATGGTAGAAGTGCAGCTTAAAAACCGGGGAATTAAAAACGAGTCGGTTTTAGATGCATTTCGGGAGGTTCAGCGGCATGAATTTGTTTTGCCCGAATATATGAAGTGGGCTTACGCCGATGGTCCTTTGCCGATAAACGAAGGACAAACCATTTCGCAACCGTACGTTGTTGCTTACATGACCGAGGCTCTGGAACTTCAACGAACTGACCGCGTTTTGGAAATTGGAACCGGCTCGGGCTACCAGGCAGCTATTTTGTCGCAATTGTGCGATTCGGTTTTTACCATCGAGCTTTTTGAGGAGTTAAGCAAATCGGCCACAGAGGTTTTCCGGAAACTGGAATACAATAATATATATAGTAAGGTTGGCGACGGTTATTTGGGCTGGCCCGAAAAAGCGCCTTTCGATGCTATAATTGTCACCTGCTCGCCGTCGCATGTGCCCGAACCGTTGCAAGAGCAGTTGGCTGAAGGTGGCCGAATGATTATTCCGGTGGGAGCAGGGAACATACAAAAGCTGGTTCTGCTGCAGAAAAAGAAAGGAAAGATCAGGAAGAAAGATGTGTTGCCTGTACGTTTTGTGCCGATGCTTGATGAGCGGGGGGAGAAATATTAATTGAACCACAGTAGTCACATAGAAAACAGTAGGTATTGTTAGCACTGTTAAATTGTTTTATTGTTAAATTGTAAAACTGAATACTGCGACTGCAAACTTTCTTTCCCCTTCTGAAATCTAAAATCTAAAATCGTTAATCTTCATTCGTTATTCTCCTTCCTTCTGCCTACTCATTCACTCAATTACTCATTCAGGTTACTAATGCTAAATTGTTCTATTGAGAAATTGTAAAACTGAAAACTGCGACTGCAAACTTTCTTCCACATTCACTCAATAACTCATTCACTATTTCTTCTTCGACTTTACTTCGGATAACATACCAATAATCTAATATTCCCCTTTCCTGCAATCCATTACTGTTTGTTACAAAGCGCCAAACTTCATAATCCAGCCGTCGCTTCTGGTGTTGGCTTCTTCTTGTGTTCCCGGGCCAATTACTACAAAACCACCATCGGAACTGTTTATAATGCGCGATGCATTATCGTTATTAAAATGCAGGTTCAATAATTTTTCGTTTAGCTCATTTCCATCCGGGTCGATATTTAATAACCATGGGCCAATTTTTCCGAGAAACGACGTGGCTTTAATTCCGGCAACCATAAAAGAGCCATCGGGGCGAATTGTAAGGGCATTTCCACCTTCCGAACCTTCACGGTCTACACTTTTGGTCCACAAAATCTCGCCGCTTGCATCAATCTTGTTCAAAACCAGGTCGTAATCAAAAATGGGATCGGCCGAGTTAATATCGTTTAAGCATTTTCCGTTCCAGCCAACAATCATAAAAGCACTGTCGGAGGAACAACAAATACATTCGGGCCATACCTTTTGGTTGGGCGTTTTAATCCACGAATACCATTTGGCTTTTCCCAAATAACTGAGGCGTACGGCTACAATGTCGCAATTGTTTTTGCCGGTTTCGCTAACCTGGGCGGCAAGGGCATAATCGCCGTCCGGCAGTCGTTTTATCGCCCGGGCGCACCCCGACATGTTGGTCATCAGTAATCTTTCCATAGTAAACTCGCCATTTTCATTCAGGGTGGCCATTAAAACTTTAGGATCGTCGGCGGTTTCGCTTTTCGAGCCGGCAATGGCAAAGCGGTTTTCAGGCAGCGAAATAATATCTTCAACCGACAAGTATTCGGCATCTAATGTTTTTTCCCACAATTTCGTTCCGTTTTCATCCAGTCGTACCAAAAGACAACTTTCTTTTTCACCATCGAAAGAAGTGCCCAGCAAAACATAGCTTTTATCGGTGAGCTGAGTAATGCGTTTCGGAATTTCCTTTTTTTCTGTTCCAACGGTTTTTGTCCAAAGCGTATCGCCATTTTCGGCAAAACGAACCAGCTGAAAATCGAAGGAGTGGCCTGCAACTTTTATCGCGCCGGCAATAGCGTAACCTTTGTTGGCGTCTTCAATAATATCGGTATAAAAGTCGCAGCCCCTGGTGCCTGATTGTTTTTGCCACTGGGGTTCGGGTATTTGCGCGAGCGAATATACGAGGCCGGCAAAGAAAAAAACGATGGTGTAAATCAGAGTTTTTTGCATGTTATTAGTTGTCGATTGGTTATAGCGGAATTCATCGATTGCATGCAATGGCGGATAGCGCGTTTCCGAATAATCGGTTTCATGTCTTTATACCCAAAATGCTGAGAATGGGTTTCAGCAGATTTATAATGTGTGCCGGGAAAATTAAAAATCAGGGTTTTGAGAACGGTCAACTTTCACTAAATTAGCAAAAGCAAAATCAAATCACATGTTGAAAATCAAATCGTTCCTCACCTTATTTGCAGCAATTTTATATTTGTCGGCCTTCGCGCAGCAAATCGATCCGTCGCGGCAATGGAGTATGTACCGAGGCAATTATATTTCCGGCTATTTGGATAATGCCAACCTGCCCGAAACGTGGGATGCCGCAACCAATAAAAATATTGCGTGGCAAACGGCCATTCCAGGTTTGGGGCATTCGTGCCCAATTGTTTGGGGCGATAAGATTTTTGTAACAACAGCTGTTAGCGAGCAAGATGGTGGAGATGTAAAAACCGGTATTTACGGATCGATAGGTTCAGTGCCCGATAGCTCGATGCATTATTGGCGGGTGTATTGTGTGAATAAAAATTCGGGAAAGATTGAGTGGGAAAAAACCTCGTACACTGGTATTCCCGAACAAAAACGCCACCCCATGTCGTCGCACGCCAATTGTACGCCGGCCACAAACGGCGAGTTTGTCGTGGCCTTTTTCGGATCGGAAGGACTGTATTGTTACGATATGGATGGAAACCTGCAGTGGTCGAAAGATTTTGGTGTTTTAAAATCGTCCTTCTTTTTGGTGAAGGAAGCCGAATGGGAATTTTCAAGTTCGCCGCTTATTTATAAAAATGTGGTGATCATTCAGTGCGATGTGCAGGAAAATTCTTTTGTGGCGGCTTACGATATAAAAAGCGGCAAACAGCTTTGGAAACAAAATCGCGATGAATATCCCGGCTGGTCAACTCCAAATATTTATTCTGATGGCAAAAAGGATATTGTTGTGGTGAACGGATATAAACACCGGGGAGGCTACGATTTTAAAACCGGTAAAGAAATATGGCGAATGGCCGGGGGAGGAGATATTCCGATTCCGTCGCCGGTAATTGGTGAAGATTACATTTATTTTAACAGTGCCCACGGCAAGGTTTCGCCGGTTTTTGCCATTCAGAAAGATGCGGTGGGCGATATTACATTGCCTGAAAGAGCGACCTCGAATGAATTTGTAAAGTGGGCAAAACTACGTGGTGGCTCGTACATGGGAACGATGTTATTGTACGATGATTACCTGTATAATGCGCGTTGGAACGGTCGGCTTACCTGCTACAACGCCGAAACCGGAGAAGAAATGTACTCCGAAAAAGTTGGGAGCGGAAATAGTTATACATCGTCGCCGGTGGCTGCCGATGGAGTGATTTATATAACTGATAACGATGGCAATATGTATGTTGTAAAAGCGGGTCCTGAATATGAACTTTTAGCGACGAATAAATTGGAACAAACGGTGATGTCGACACCGGCCATTACCGACGGATACCTCCTGGTGAGAACGGCCAAAAATCTCATCGCTATTTCTAAAATGGAATGATGAATTTTAAAAAGTTTTAAATTCGCTTAACCTTGGAATGAAGCATTTTTCAAAACTCAGGAATTTGTATACTTTCGTCGCTTATTTAGAAATTTAAACATGTGGATTAAACTATCCAGACTAATCCTTAGGAATCGAATCCTCTTTCTTTCAGTTTTGGCTGTTATTACCGTCTTTCTGGGATATCATGCACGAAAAGTGGAGATGTCGTATGAGTATGCGTCGTTGTTGCCAAAGAAAGATCAGGCCTATAAAGATTATCAGAATTTTGTAAAAGTTTTTGGTCAGGAGGGGAACCTGATCATTGTTGGTGTGCAGGACACAAATTTTTTCCGTCTCGATCATTTTAATGCATGGAAATCGCTGTGCAGTGATTTGAAAAAAGTGGATGGCGTTGAAAATTTGCTTTCGGTATCGAACACCTACAACCTCGAAAAAAACAAGGACGAAAAGAAATTTGAAGTTGTAAATACCTTTCCGGATACGATTACAAGCCAGGAACAGCTGGATGAATACGTGGCCGAATTTAAGCGGCTGCCGTTTTACCGCAAGCTGGTTTATAACGACGAAACCGACACGTATTTGCTGGCTATTACGGTAAATAAAGATAAAATGGCAAGCAAGGAGCGCGAAGACCTGGTTGCCGGAATTCAGGAGGTTTGCCATAATTTCGAGCAAAAAGAAGATGTTAAGCTTCATTACTCGGGCGTACCTTACATCAGGGTAGTGAACTCGGTAAAAATCAAACGCGAGTTGTACATGTTCAGTGTGCTGGCGCTGCTAATTTGTATCGTGGTTTTATTCCTGTTCTTCCGGTCGTTTAAAGCTGTTTTTGTTCCGGTGCTCATTGTAATTGTTGGCGTAATCTGGGCCATGGGGATGTTGTCGCTGTTTGGCTACAAAATCACCTTGTTATCCGGAATGATCCCGCCGTTGCTGATCGTTATCGGAATTCCGAACAGTATTTACATGCTGAATAAATTCCACCACGAATACGTTAGCCACGGAAATAAAATAAAGGCGCTGCAGCGTGTGATCATAAAAATTGGTAACGCTACCTTTTTAACCAACCTTACCACGGCTTCGGGTTTTGCTACCTTTATTATTGTAAAGAGCGATATTTTGCGACAGTTCGGTATCATCGCCTCGTTGAATATTCTGGGGCTTTTTATCCTTTCGCTGTTGCTTATTCCAATTATATTCAGTTTTATCGGAGCGCCGTCATCGCGCCACGTTGGTCACCTCGATAATAAAATTGTGACTACGATAATCCGTAAACTGATGCACATTACCCAAAATTACCGCAAGGTGGTTTATTTTGCTACCATCGGTATAATTGTGGTAAGTATTTACGGAATTACCCTGATGAAAAGTTCGGGTTACATGCTCGACGATATTCCTGAAGATGATCCGGTGTATGTCGATCTGAAATTCTTTGAAAGCAACTTTAACGGCCTGATGCCTTTGGAAATTATGGTTGATACCGAAAAACCACAGGGTGTTATGCAGCTAAGCACTTTCCAAAAAATAGAGCAGTTGGAAGAGCGCCTGGCCGAATATCCTGAACTGTCGGCATCAATTTCCTTGCTTAACCTGTTGAAGTTTGCCAAGCAGGCGTTTTATAATGGGCATGAGCGCTACTACAGTGTACCCAATAACCGCGAAAAAAACTTTATTCTGCAATATGCGTCAACCGGCGAAGAGAATGCTGGATTATTGCATTCGTTTATGGATAGCACCCGGCAAACTACCCGAATCAGCATCCGGGTAAAAGATGTGGGCACCAAAAGAATGGAAGAACTGTATACCCAGTTTAATGCCGATATCGACTCGATATTTCCTGCCGACAAATACAATGTAACCGTTACCGGTTCGAGTATCATTGCGTTTAAAGGAAACCAATATTTATTAAAGAACCTTTTTTCGAGTTTGGGGCTGGCAATTTTGCTGATCTCGACGTTTATGGCCATCATGTTCTCGTCGTGGAGAATGGTGATTTTATCGCTAACTCCAAACATTATCCCGCTGATTTTTACGGCGGCGGTGATGGGGTTTACGGGAATTCCGATAAAGGCGTCAACTATTTTGGTGTTCAGTATCGCCTTTGGTATTTCGGTGGATAATACGATTCACTTTTTGGCCAAGTACCGGCAGGAGCTGAACATGACCAACTGGGACATCCGAAAATCGGTTGTAATTGCCTTAAAAGAAACCGGCGTAAGTATGTTATACACTTCGGTGGTGCTGTTCTTTGGTTTCGGAATTTTTACCATTTCCAATTTCGGAGGAACGCAGGCCATGGGAATTTTAGTTTCGCTGACACTGTTGGTAGCGGTAACATCAAACCTGGTGTTGCTGCCATCGTTGTTGTCGGGTCTTGAGCGCATTACCACAACCGAGGCCTTTAAAGAACCGCTGCTTCATATTTACGACGAGGAAGAAGATATTGAACTTGACGACCTTGAAATTGTTCCTGATGACGAATTAAATCTGGGAAACTGATGTATACCGTAGAAGAACTTCAAAACAGAGTGAGTGCCGAAATTGAAAAGCGCTCGAAAGAACTGCTCGATAACCAACCGGTTGAACTGTACGACCCTATAAAATATTCGCTCGATATGGGCGGAAAACGTTTACGTCCGGTGTTGGTTTTACTGGCCTTCAATATGTTTTCTGAAGCTATTGAAAAGGCCATGCCGGCGGCAGTTGGTATTGAAGTCTTCCACAATTTTACGCTGCTTCACGATGATATTATGGATAAAGCGGATGTGCGCAGAAGCCGTCCAACCGTTCATAAACAGTTCAGCGAAAATGCAGCAATTTTATCCGGCGATGCCATGGCTTTTCAGTCGTACAGGTATTTTCTTGAAGAACGATCGGAAGCGCTTCCCGAAGTTTTGGAGGTATTTAGTAAAACCGCTTTGGAAGTTTGCGAGGGGCAGCAATTCGACATGGATTTTGAACAGCGAATGGATGTTACTGAAGCGGAATACCTGGAAATGATCCGTCTGAAAACGGCTGTTCTGTTGGCTTGCAGTTTAAAGGTTGGCGCACTTTTAGCTAACGCTCCCAAAACGCTGGCAAACCAACTTTATGATTTTGGCATTAACCTGGGGCTGGCTTTCCAGTTGCAGGATGATTTGTTGGATACCTTTGGCGACCAGGCTGTTTTTGGTAAACAAATTGGTGGCGATATCCTGGCCAATAAAAAAACATTTTTGCTGATCAATGCTTTGGCAAAAGCTTCGGAAAATGAAAAAGCAACGTTAATAAGCTGGATTGAAAAAACGGACTTTGATCCGAAAGAAAAAATTGCTGCCGTTACCGATCTGTATCAGTCGATAGGCGTGAAAAATATGGCCGAAGAGAAAGTAAATGACTTTTTTAACAGCGCTATCCACATTTTAGATGATTTAAATGTGCAGGATGTTGTAAAACAGCCACTTCGAAACCTCGCACACAAAATGCTTACCCGTAAGCATTAAAGCCCGTCAACTAAGTTAAATTATCACACAAAAGCCAAATGCAATCTTGCATAAAAACAAAACAATGCTAAATTTGTTGGGTCTATAAAATTTTAACGAAAAACGGGTTAAACCGGACTTAAATCTAATCCAATATGGCTCAGAGCATAGGAAAAATATTGCAGGTTATCGGACCTGTAGTGGATGTTAGTTTCGATAGCGAAGGCAGCGAACTTCCTTCAATTTACGATGCACTTGAAATTCCCCGCGAAGGCAAAGAAAGTTTGATAATAGAGTGTCAGCAACACATTGGCGAAAATACAATTCGTTGTGTAGCAATGGACTCAACGGATGGATTACAGCGAGGGACGGCGGTAAATGCTTTGGGTAGTCCGATTACAATGCCAAAAGGAGAGATTGCACTTGGTCGCTTGCTGAATGTAGTAGGTGATTCGGTTGACGGATTGGAGCAATTGCCAAAAGAAGGTTTGAATATTCATAACGAACCTCCGAAATACGAAGATTTAACAACAGAAACAGAAGTTTTATACACCGGTATTAAGGTAATCGACCTGATTGAGCCTTATGCAAAAGGTGGTAAAATTGGTTTGTTCGGTGGTGCCGGTGTGGGTAAAACCGTATTGATCCAGGAGTTGATCAACAACATTGCGTTGGCTCACTCGGGATTATCGGTGTTTGCGGGTGTTGGAGAACGTACCCGTGAAGGAAACGACTTGCTTCGAGAGATGATTGAAGCCAACATCGTAGATTACGGTGAAGACTTCAAAAAATCGATGGAAGAAGGTAGCTGGGACCTTTCGAAAGTAGACCCTGAAAAATTGAAAAAATCGAAGTTGGCCATGGTATTTGGTCAGATGAATGAGCCACCGGGTGCACGTGCTCGTGTTGCGCTTTCAGGATTAACAATTGCTGAAAGTTTGCGCGATGGTGACGGTACTGCCGGAAGTGGACGTGACATTCTTTTCTTCGTCGACAATATTTTCCGTTTTACACAAGCAGGTGCTGAAACTTCGGCGCTGCTCGGTCGTATGCCATCGGCAGTAGGTTACCAGCCAACGCTGGCTACTGAAATGGGTGTGATGCAGGAACGGATTACTTCTACTAAAAATGGTTCGATTACATCGGTACAGGCGGTTTATGTGCCTGCGGATGACTTGACCGACCCTGCACCGGCAACAACATTTGCGCACTTGGATGCAACAACTGTATTGAGTCGTAAAATTGCTGAGTTGGGTATTTATCCTGCGGTTGACCCGCTCGATTCTTCTTCACGGATTCTTACTCCTGAAATTGTTGGCGATGAGCACTACAGCTGCGCACAAGATGTGATTATGTTGCTACAACGCTACACCGAATTGCAGGATATTATCGCAATTCTGGGTATGGACGAACTTTCGGAAGAAGACAAGTTGGTAGTTCACCGTGCACGTCGTGTTCAGCGTTTCCTTTCGCAGCCGTTCTTTGTTGCTTCGGCATTTACCGGACTGGAAGGAAAACTGGTTTCGATTGAAGATACCATCAAAGGTTTCAGAATGATTATGAACGGCGAGGTAGATAAATATCCTGAAGCTGCATTTAACCTTGTTGGTACTATTGAAGAGGCCATTGAAAAAGGTGAAAAATTGTTAGCTGACAACTAAAATCAGAAAGGAAAATCATGCATTTAGAAATAATTACACCGGATAAAAAGGTATTTGAAGGAGATGTAAGTCTGATTCAACTACCCGGAAGTAAAGGTGGTTTTGAGATACTTAAAAACCACGCTCCGATAATTTCAACACTTGAAAAAGGTGTTTTGAGGATTAAAGAAACCAACGGAGAAGAGCAGCAATTTGAGGTTGATGGTGGTGTAATTGAAAATAAAGCAAATAAAATTATTGTATTGGTTGAATCGACATAGTACAATAATTATAAGATAGTTGAAGAGTCCCCGCAGAAGTTTTCTGCGGGGATTTTTTGTGTGATCAATTCGAGTTCTCCAAAATTTCAATATCTTCGATACTTTGGAAAAAATGAAGGTCAAATTTCTGGTAATACGTTTTAGCTCCATTGGCGACATTGTTCTTACAACGCCGGTTGTTCGTGGATTGAAACAGCAGGTGGAGAATGCTGAAGTGCATTTTGTTACCAAAAAGAAGTTTGCCTGCCTGGTTTATTCCAATCCGCATATCGATAAAGTTCATTTTCTGGAGGATAATATGGGAACGCTGATTCACGAATTGGCGAAAGAAAACTACGACTATATTATCGATCTTCATAACAATTTTAGGAGCAACAAAATAAAGCGCAGGCTGAAAATGCAGTCGTTCGCGGTGAATAAAATCAATTGGGAGAAGTTCCTGATGATTCGTTTTAAAATGAACCGTTTGCCCGATGTTCACATTGTTGATCGGTACCTGGAAACGCTTTCGGTTTTTGATGTGAAAAAGGACAATGAGGGGCTCGATTATTTTATCGATGAAACCACTTCGTTTAAGCAGGATGATTTGCCCGAGCCTTTTCAGAATGGGTATGTGGCGTTTGTAATTGCCGGGACTTATTTCACAAAAAAACTGCCTGTTCACAAGGTCAGCGAAATATGCCAGCAGATTCCGTATCCGGTAATTTTACTGGGCGGCAAAAATGAATACGACGAGGGTGAAAAGGTGCTTTCGCAGTCGAAAGGAAATGTGCTGAACTTTGCCGGAAAGATATCGCTAAATCAGTCGGCTTCGCTGGTGCGCGACTCGCGTTTGGTATTAGCCAACGACACCGGATTGATGCACATTGCAGCGGCCTTTAAAAAGAAGATCTATTCGTTTTGGGGGAATACCATTCCTGAGTTTGGAATGACGCCCTACCAGCCCGGCGAGTCGTCGGAAATTATGCAGGTAAACGATTTGAAATGCCGTCCCTGTTCCAAGTTGGGTCATCATAAATGCCCGAAAAAGCATTTTAAATGTATGGAAGATATCGATATTGAAAAGGCTGTTGAGTGGATAAATAAAAACTACTAGCAAGTCGACCTGGAGCTACGTTACGTCATGCTGAATTTATTTCAGCATCTCTCTTTTTTAGAGATTCTGAATCCGTCATCTAACGGACGGAATGACGTACCCGAAATTTGAGACTTGACTTTACACTAGTAGCCACACTGCTGTGCTTTTTTCTGAATAGAAATTAATTCGTATTTTCCATCCCATTCTGTGTTGTACAATCAAAAAACTGCAATAAATGAAACGTCGTTCCTTTTTTAAAACAACCGCCCTTGGTGGTTCTGTGGTGGCTTTAAGTGGTGTAACTGCTTGTGTTCAGGAAACAAATACGCCTGCCGAAGTTGATCTGGCTTCATTCGATCTGAATGAAACATCGGCATTGGAGCTTCAGCAAAAAATGGAGTCCGGAGAACTGACAGCCGAAAGTATCTGTAAAAAATACCTCGATCGTATCGCCTTGGTCGATCCGCATTTAAAGTCGGTAATCGAACTAAATCCCGATGCTTTGGAAATTGCCAAAAAGCTGGATGAGGAACGAAAAAACGGATCAGTTCGCGGTCCTTTGCATGGCATTCCGATAATGATAAAAGACAATATCGACACCGGCGATAAAATGCAAACCACTGCCGGATCGCTAGGTCTGGAGGGAAATGTTGTTGAAAAGGATGCATTTATTGTAAAAAAATTACGCGATGCCGGAGCTGTGTTGCTGGGAAAAACCAACCTCAGTGAATGGGCGAATTTCCGTTCTACTAACTCTTCAAGTGGTTGGAGCGGACGAGGCGGGCAGGTACGAAATCCCTTCTGTCTCGATCGTAGTCCGTGTGGTTCAAGTTCAGGAACCGGGGCCGCTGTTTCGGGGAATCTTTGCACGATTGGTATAGGAACTGAAACCAATGGTTCTATTGTTTGTCCGTCAGGGATTAATGGTGTTGTAGGTATTAAACCAACGTTGGGGACTTGGAGTCGACAGGGAATTATTCCCATTGCGCACAGTCAAGATACAGCCGGACCGATGTGCCGCAATGTTACTGATGCGGCAATTTTATTAGGTGCTTTGGCCGAATTCGATCCGAACGATGCTGAAACGCATTTGGAACAAGGTAAAATTTACGATGATTATACTTCTTTTCTAAAGTCGGATGGATTAAAAGGGAAGCGAATTGGGATTGCTTCGCAAATGATTCCATCGCATGAGAAGTTAAAGGGATTGTTGAAAGATGCCGTTCAGGCGATGCAGAATAGCGGGGCAGAGTTGGTCAAGGATTTGAAATTTGAAACAAACAGGAAATGGGGAAACCCTTCTTACGAAGTGCTGTTATACGAATTTAAAGCCGACCTGAATAAATATTTGGAGGAACATCCATCTGCCCCAAGAAAATCGCTGGCAGAACTGATTGAGTTTAACAATGCCAATGCCGACAAAGAGATGCCGTGGTTCGGGCAGGAGATTTTTGAAGCGGCACAGGAAAAGGGTGATTTGAATTCGGAAGAGTACTTGCAAGCGTTGGAAGATTCAAAACGTTATGCAGGAAAAGAAGGAATAGATGCCTTGATGGATGCTCACAATCTGGATGCGATAATAGCACCGACAAACGGCCCGACATGGAGTATCGATTGGGTAAATGGCGACAGTTTTACCGGAGGCAGTTCGTCACCTGCAGCAATTTCAGGCTATCCGAATATTACGGTGCCCATGGGATTTGTTGAAGGTTTGCCGATTGGACTTTCATTCTTCGGTCGCGCCTGGAGCGAACCTGTTTTACTTGAAATTGCCTATGCCTTTGAACAAGCCACCCAACATAGGAAAGCTCCGGATTTCAAAAAATCGTTAATGGGATAAAACTCTTCTACCTAATTGTTGTTTAAGAAACCTGCATTGGATATCAGCAATCAATTTTAGCGAATAGTATTCTTTGCACAGTCTTTTAAGGCGGTGATACAATGTAGTTGAGTCTATTTGATTTTTGAGGATTTTTGTAAAATAGAAAGTACAAAAATCCTGAAAAATCTCAGGTATTCTTTTTGTTTTTACCACCGCTCTAAAGAACGGTGCAAAAATTATTTTGAATAGGTTCTGAATTCATCGAAAGAAATCTCGCAAAAAATTTTGCGTTATCTTTGCAGCAAATTTACAGGTATGAAGGAGCGATTATTCGGGAAAACATTAGGGGAACTGCAGGAGTTGGTTGTAGAGCTGGGATTGCCAAAATTCACTGCAAAACAAATAACAGATTGGCTGTATAAAAAGCAGATCAGTTCGATTGAGGAGATGACAAACCTCTCGAAAAAAGCCCGTGAATTGCTGGATGAGCGCTTCGAATTTGGCTTAACACCTTATACAAAAGTAAGTGCCAGTATTGATGGTACGCGAAAATACCTGTTCCCGACAATCCAGAATAAATTTATCGAAACCGCGATGATTCCTGAACGCGACCGTAAAACGGTTTGTGTGAGTTCGCAAGTGGGCTGTAAAATGGGGTGCCTGTTTTGTTTTACCGCCAAACAAGGTTTTCAGGGGCAACTTTCTGCCGGCGAGATCATCAACCAGATTAAAAGTATCGACGAAGTTGAAGAGGTGAGCAACATTGTTTACATGGGAATGGGCGAACCTTTTGATAACCTGGAAGAAGTTCTTAAAAGCCTTGAAATCCTTACTTCGGAATGGGGATTTGCAATGAGTCCGCGACGGATAACTGTTTCAACAATTGGTATCATTCCCGGAATGTTGACTTTCCTGGAAAAAAGCGAGGCGCACCTTGCAGTGAGTTTGCACACTCCTTTCCACGAAGAACGCCAGAAAATTATGCCGGTTCAGGTGGCTTATCCGATTGAGGAAGTGGTTGAAGAAATTAAAAGCTGGGACTTTGGGCGTCAGCGCCGTGTGTCGTTCGAGTACATTTTGTTTGAAGATCTAAATGACTCACAGAAGCATGTGGATGAGTTGGCCCGCTTACTAAGTGGTTTAAAATGCCGCATTAACCTGATTCGCTTTCATCCGGTGCCCGGAACACCGCTTAAAAGTCCGGGAGAAGCAACCATTCAGCGTTTTAAAGATGGCCTCAATAAAAAGGGAATTCTTACCACTGTTCGTGCGTCGCGTGGCGAAGATATTTATGCTGCCTGTGGTTTGCTGTCTACCAAGGAGTTGGTGAAGTAGACTTTGGGCTATTATACTGGGATATTTTTGAGCAAACACGCAACTTTAACAGAGAATACTCCATCATAAAAGAAACAACATTTACAATGAAACGAGCAAAATTGATACTTGTCTTTTTTGTGGCGAGTCTGCTATTTAGTGCCTGTGATGATGACTGTAATTGCGACAGTAAACTTGTTGGACAGTGGGAGGTTGATGATTTTATGTCTGTTGAATCGGCTGTCTACCCCAAAGATGATAATTACAATCCGCTTATTGAGTTTAATGGTGACGGGAGTTACAATATAGCATTGGATGTAAATATCTGTGGAGGTGATTATTCTTTGAATTCAACTGATAGTATCAGCATTTCCGGGGCGGGTTGCACAAAGATTTGTTGCGATAGTGAATTTTCAAAGAAAATTGCGACAATGCTACCTCAGGTTTCTGCCTATACAGTTGACGGAGATGAACTCCGCTTGTCGGTTGACGGGTGGGGATGGATGAATTTAACCCGAGTGTCAGAGTAATTCTGCCAGGCTAAATTTCTCCTTTAGTTGCACGCCTTTTTCTGTTTCCTGTACCGAAGCACATTCCGTATAGTAGTCGTGCTCGAAAAATAAAATGTAGTTATTTTCAGCAGCTTCTTTCAAAAATTTTCCTTTCTCTTCCATAACCTGCGCCGGATCAAGATCGTAAGCTGAAATCCACAGCAAAGGAATGTTTGCGGCAGTAGTAAACAGATCTGATGTATAAACAAAAGAGTGTTTTTCGGTGTGAAGGATAGGTAGCATTTGTCCCGGCGTGTGACCATCGAACATCCTAATTTCAAAACCAGGAAGAAATTGACCTTCTTCTTCAATCAATTGTAATTTTCCCGAATCCATCATAAAATCCAGCACCGGGCGATTAAATGCTGCCCGTTCGCGGGGATTCGAAATTTTAGCATGTTCCCACTGCTCTTTGCTGCTCCATAATGTTGCATTCGGAAAGGCAAGCTCCAGTTTCCCGTCAACATTTTTAACGGCTCCGGTGCAATGATCCCAGTGCAGATGCGTAAAAAATACATCGGTAATATCTGCGGCTGAATAACCGTTTTCTGTTAGTGATTTTTCCAGTTCGTAAACCGAAGTTACTCCATTGTTTCGGAGGTGTTTCTCGGGGTAGTGATTTCCAATTCCGGCTTCAATCAATATTTTTCGATCATCGATTTCAACCAGCAGGCAACGTAATGTAAGCTGGGTGAAATTATCGTCGTTGCATGGGTAGACTTTGTTCCACAATATTTTTGGAATGGCGCCAAACAAGGCTCCTCCATCGCAATGAAAATGACCGGCTGATACTGGAATAAGCTTCATATAAATAATTTGAAGTCGGAAGTTGAGACCACGAAGTTTTCGCTGCAGTTCCTTTTCCAACTTTGTTATACGCTGTAAAAGTAAATGAATTTAATGGGGCACAAGACCGTGGCGTTGCTGAAAAGTTGAATCTAACGAAAAGTTCATAACGTGGTCAACTACGCCGGTATAATCTTTTATCCCCGATTTTATATTGTTGTGTTTTAAGTAGGCATCGTTGATTTTCGACGCCGTTTTGTCCATGGTTGCGTTGCGTAGTTTTCTCCAATGTTCGCTTATTTTATTAATGTCGGACTGTACTTCCGGAGAGATTTCGGCAACTAGTTTTTTATACTCTTTCAATCCTCGGGCCTGCCTGAAAAAATGGAATGAAATAAACAACTTCGCCGAATACCGAATTTGTTGCGACGAGCTATTGGTGCAAATCAACCACGAGTAAAAATTGGCTTCGGCTTCACCGGTAACACCCAGTTGATGGGCTTTTTCGTGTGCCAGAACAAATGGATATTCGATGGGTAAAACCATTTTATTTACATGAACTTCGTTAAAAAATGGACCGAAATAACCGGTGATTCCTGATTTTGAATAGAATTCGCTAAACGTAATTTTTTTGTCGGGGCGTTTTCCCATCGGGTAATCGAACTGTAAAACCGGTGCCAATTGTTGATACGATTCTTCTATAATTCGGTCGATTTTAGTTTTGTCGATGGTGTCAAAATCGCAATGTAATTCGTTCAATTCTGCAATGTACTGATGAATAAATTGCACAAACTCCTCTGTATCGGGTTCCCTGTCTTTTATTCCAAGCCGGTCGGGTAACGATAATCTAAAATAGTTGAATCCCCAAAGCACATAAAACAGGATATATATTGAGGCAAGAATGTTGAGCAAAAATTTTCCTGCAGCTTTCCATCTTGTTCTTTTTCTATAAATCTGAACAAGCAGAACTACAGGTGTTAAAATCAACACTGCGTAAAAAATATCATCAAGCGAAAAGGGAAAAACAAAAGAAAGGTTCGAAAGTAGCGATGCGATATAAGGATAGAGTCCCCGAGCGTACCAGGTTTCAACAAGGCCGGGGTGCTGGCGCAGGAAAACTGTAAGTACAAAAATTACTCCCGCCAACGCCGGAAGAACAAGCCATTTGTATTTTGTATTTATTCGCAATTTTTTGTGTAAAGATACAAGACTAAATTAAAGATTTTTTGGCGTGCGATTTCTTCCCGATTTGTGCAAGGTCGTTACAGGTGTAAAATATGTATAGGTATTTTGGCATTCGGAGAGGAGTTGATGCGACTAAAATTTATTTTTACTTACAATTCGAATTCTTTTTGGCAGAAAATTGTTCATTATAAAATACATTTGTTATAATTGTTTTCAATTTAAAATCAAAAAACTTTATAATGATTAAGGCATATTCTTTTTTGCTGATGGTTGGGGGACTGTTAGCGGGTTTAAATGGATTTTGTGAAGGAAAAGACGGAAAAGCAATGGAAGTTCATAAACGTGCAATAACAATTGATACACATTGCGATACGCCAATGGCGCTGTTAGAAGGCGGTCTGGATGTGGGTAAATCAAACGAATCGCCGGGTAGCCGCGTTGATTTTCCGAGGATGGAAGAAGGTGGATTGGATGCCATCTTTTTTGCAGCTTTTACCAGCCAGCGTCCGCGCACCGAAGAGAATACGCAAAATGCCTACGAAATGGCAAATAAAATGATCGAGAAAACATACGAGGTATGTGAAAAATATAATAACATGGCCGAGGTTGCCACCGATCCCGAAGATGTTGTTCGCCTTGAAAAAGATGGGAAACGTGCTATTTACATTGGTATGGAAAACGGATTTCCGTTGGGTCAGGAACTCGACCGCGTTGAGGAGTTTTACAATAAAGGAGTTCGTTATATAACGCTTTGTCACTCGTCGAATAATGACGTTTGCGACTCTTCAACTGATAAAAATGGACCGGAATTCAATGGATTAAGCCCTTTCGGAAAACAGGTGGTGAAAGAAATGAATCGCCTGGGGATGTTGATCGATGTGTCGCATATTTCTGACAAATCGTTTTACGATGTGGTAGAACTGAGTAAGGTGCCTGTTTTTGCTTCGCACTCGAGTGTGCGTGCTATTGCACATCATAACCGAAACATGACCGATGATATGATTAAAGCACTGGCCAAAAATGGCGGCGTAATCCAAATTTGTCTGCTCGACGACTACATTAAAGATCCTGACACTACTACTGTTCGTTATCAAAAAGAACAGGAAATAAGAAAGATTTTCAATACCCGCTTTGCAAAAATGAGCGAAGCTGAACAGGCAGAAGTTCGCAAACAATGGCGCGAACTGGATGAGAAATATCCAAAACAATTGCCAACTGTTGCCGATTGTGTAGATCATATCGACCATGTGAAAAACCTGGTAGGAATTGATTACGTAGGAATCGGTTCGGACTTTGACGGCGGTGGCGGACTGGCCGATTGTGCCGATGTTAGCCAGATGCCAAACATTACTGCCGAAATGCTTAAGCGTGGTTATACTGAAGAGGAAATCGCCAAAGTTTGGGGAGGAAACTTTTTGAGGGTCTTTAAATCCGTGCAAAATTTCGATTAAATGCAATGATTTATTGTTAATAATTTCTTTAAAATTTTAGTTTTGCGTCCTTAATTTGACGCAACTGTCGAGTTGGGGTGTTTGTTTACCGAATCCCTTGTCTGAAGTTGCAGATAGGAGTATATAGGAGTGAATAAATCCTTGATTTTCGGTGGTTAAATGTAATCAGTACCAGACATTTAGAATAGTTGTCGTAACGATAATTATATTCATAACGTATTTTAGAGCCAGTTCAGCTGAAAATGCATCTGGAATTCTCTGCTCTAATTTATCTGGGTTACCTTTTATTAATGTATCAAGAACTTCGGATAATTTCAAAATTGATTCGGTTGGAGGATTATCTTATCCGGAAAATATTATTGTTCCTGCCGAATTCAATTCTTGCTCGCGGGCCATATCGTCAGGCTTAAAAATACAGGATCCCGATGGGAAAATCTTGTCGTTAACCTGGGAAATGTCAGGTGCAACAACCGACTATTCATCAGCTTTTGGAGTGAATCAACTCGAAAGTTACGTTTTCCAGGTTGGAGAAACCATGGTCGTTTATCGCGGGATGAATAAAAATGGCAGGGAGATTAACTGTTCTTTTACAGTGTTGGTAACCGATAATAATGCTCCACGCTTAATCCGGTCGCCGGGTAATCTGCAGGTGAGTAACAGTAAAGGCGAATGTGGTGCAAAAGTGTTTTGGACATCACTTGAGGCAAGCGATAATTGTGTTCCAAAAGATAAGATAACAATCAATGGGAATTATTCTTCGGGCGAATATTTTCCAATAGGAACAACAATAGTTAGTTACGAGATAAGCGATGGAAGAAATGTTGCACACCATAATTTCCGGGTAACCGTAACAGATGATGAAAGCCCTGTTATAATGGCCCCCGAACCTTTTACGACCCGATGTGGTGAGGCTGTTCCTGATGCCTTCACCACTTGGGAGCAATTTGAACAGGCAGGCGGAAATGTTACTGATAATTGCGAACCCGATTACAGTAGTTTTAAATATCTTGGCCAAATAAGCAGTAGAATTTTTTGTCCTTATACCGTAACGCGTTTTTATGAAATCAGCGACATTAATGGAAATATTAGCCGAACGGAGCATTACATCAATGTTGTTGGAAGCGAAGTTGATCGGGAAATCAATACGGAGCAAACAAAGTCTGAGGGAGTGCTAAAATCAGGAGCTGCTAATGCAAATGTTTCAATAATCCCTGTAAATATTGTTGATGTTTCCTGCTATGGCGGAAATGATGGCAGCATTGATTTAGATACGAGTTCAACAAATGGAGGGATAACCGCTATTCAATGGTCACATGGACCAACAACTTTAGATGTTTCAGGTTTATCGGCCGGTACTTACACTGTTCAGGTTACGGATGCTGACGGTACTGTTTTGCAGAATTTTACCATTGATCAGCCCGGAGAGTTAACGCTAAGTGCTGTGGCTGTTGATGTTAGTTGTAATGGTGGTAATGATGGAGCTGCTGATGTAATGGTTAGCGGAGGAACCCCTCCTTATTCTTATTTGTGGAGTAACGGAGCTACCATTAAAAATCCGAATGCTTTAATTGCCGGCAGCTATAACCTCACTGTTACCGATGCAAATGGATGTAATGCATCGGCTGCTGTAACCGTTGACGAGCCTTCAGTTTTAACCGCAGGTGCTGTTGTGTCTGATGTTAGTTGCCACGGAGCAAATGACGGCTCGGTTACTCTTTCGGTAAATGGTGGTATCCCACCCTATAGCTATTTATGGAATAATGGAAGTACCGACAAAGATGCCACGGGGCTCTCTGCGGGTTCCTTTTCGGTAACTATTACCGATTCCAAAGGTTGTACAACTGATGTTTCTGCAATAGTAAACGAGCCGTTGGTTTTGTCCGCTTCCGCAACTTCGGTAAATGTTAGTTGTAATGGAGGCAGCAATGGTTCGGTAAGTTTAAGCGTGAATGGAGGAACTCCTCCCTATTCGTATTTATGGAATAACGGGAGTACAAATAAAGATCTGACTTCGCTGGTTGCCGGTAATTACAGCGTTACAATTTCCGATTCGAAAGGGTGCCAGGCAAGTGCCACTGCAATGATTCGCGAACCATCAGCATTATCCATTTCAACAGCTGTTAGCGACGTGAGCTGTTATGGCGGTACTGATGGTTCAATAAATCTGACAGTGAATGGCGGAACCTTGCCTTATGCGTATTTGTGGAATACGGGCAACAGTGCTGAAGATTTGAACGGACTTGCAGCAAACACGTTTGCGGTAACCGTAACCGATGGGAACGGTTGTGTTGCATCAACCAGTGCAGCAGTTACTGAGCCGGATGAATTAAATGCCTTGGTTTCATCAACAAACATTTCGTGTAACGGGGCTGACGATGGAAGCATAACCGTTTCTTCGGCATCAGGAGGCTTGGGTAACTATGAATATCGTTTAAACAGTGGAAACTGGCAGACGAGTGGTGACTTCTCTGGATTGCCTGCAGCATCATATTCAGTACAAATCAGGGATGCTGATAATCCAGCTTGCCTGGTAAATCTTGGAGATGTCAGCCTTTCAGAACCAGAACCGATAACTGCTCCAATGTTAACCGGCGATGCAACTATATGTTACAATTCTGCGCCAGGGGAAGTTTCTGCCAGTCCTGCGGGTGGCGGGAATAATGTTTTTTCTTACCAGTGGCAACAAAGCACCGATGGAACTAGCTGGAGTAATGCCGGCGAGTCCGGATTAAGTTACTCCCCGCCGGTTTTAACCGCCACTACTTATTATCGCCTCGAGGCAACCGACGCCGGGAGTCCTTCGTGTGGAACGGTTTACAGTGATACAATTGAAATTAAAGTTGTTGACGACGAGAAACCAACATTTACGGTTCCGGGTGTTGTTACCGTTTATGCCGTTAGTGACTGTTCGCCACCCGATATTTCCTCCTCAATTTTGGGAACACCTACCGGAATTCAGGACAATTGCTCGGCATTAGCCGAAATTACAGTTGAATACAATGATGATCCCACATATTATTCAACCGGGAGCTGTAATGATTACATTATTCATCGAACCTGGACGGTACGGGATTTAATGGGAAATGAGGCTACTGCTATTCAGAAAATTACAGTTGTCGACAATCAGGTTCCTACACTAAATGTTCCCGAAGATGCTACCATTGAATGTCACGAAGATAGCAGCCCCGCCAATACCGGACAGGCAACTGCAACCGATAATTGCGACGAAAGTGCATCGCTTGTTATTACTTATTCCGATTCGGAAGTAGCCGGAAATTGTTATGGGAGAAAAGTAATAACAAGAACGTGGACGGCTACCGATTGTAAAGGGAATTCATGGTCCGATGATCAAACCATAACCGTTGAAGACAATACTCCACCCGTTATCAATTGTCCGTCAGATATGAATGTAGCCACTCCTGATGATATTCCTTTACCCAGTGAAATTGTTGTTACAGCTACTGATAATTGTGGAGCGCCTGTAAGAGTTGAATTTGTTGATGAAGAATACACCGGTTTGGAAGATGGTACCGGGTTTTGCCCCAAAACGGTAACAAAATACTACGAGGCAACCGATTCGTGTGGGAATAAATCAACCTGTAGTTTTGTAATTTATGTTGATGATGTTAGCGATTGTTATATCTGTCAGGGCGATGTACAAACCCATTATGTTGATTTAAGCGACCAGCCTAGTGGTTCTGTGGAGTTAACTAATATACGCAGAGACGAAGAAGGAGTTTGCTGCGATTTTAAAAGTAAAAAGAACATGCGATGCACATCTTTTAATATTGAGTTGGATGATGCTGCTGTTGGTGTTACTATATTGGTTGATGGAGCATTGCCTAATTCAAAAGACTACCGGATCAATTGTTTTGATATCGATCCGATTGACCATGTGGTTTGTATTCCCGGCGACGATATTCAAAAGTCAGAATTTTACAACTTTGTGTATTGTAAGGAAGGAAATAACGCTAACGATTTTACTTTTATTTCAGTGCCGGGTGCTGTTGCTACCGGAGACTTAACTACTCGTGTTGATTGCAGCGGAGAGATAGAGATTGAGGGAGTAACAGAAAGTTCTGTTTACTTTACCGATTTATCAGGTAATGGTTATGAGCGTTTTCTCGATCCTCCTTCCGGAAGCCTGAATCCTACTTTCACCCCTGATTCTACTGCTCCCGCTATTGTGCGTTACGAAGTATGTGGAAATATTGCGGATGAGGGATCGGTTTGTGCCGGAGGTACTGACTGCGATGTTGTGGAAATAGTTGTACTTCCAAAAATCGAAATCGACTTTAATATCGATCCGCAGGCAGTTTGTAAGAATGATCCGCCAATCATCGATGTTACAATTCATCCGGCGCCGTCAGGTTCTTACACCTACGAATATTATTGGTACAACGGTTACGATGCGCAGGGTACGCCGCTAAATGCTGTTTCAACTTCAAGTTATCAGCCCTCAACAACAGGGCCGTATTCCTTAAAAGTAATCGAGACTAAAACTGGTGTAATCTGCAATGAAGCCATCCGTAATTTCGATTGGGAATATGATTATACGCCCTACAATGTGTTTGCGCCTGGAAATGATTTGACGATTGAATGTGCCGACTATGATCCTCAGGACATTATAGATTGGTTGAAATTGGCCTATGTTGAAGATGAATTTGGAAATTTGCTTCCCGACAATGTGACGAACAACTTTGCCGGAATCACACAGGCTTGCGGAGAAGTTGTACCAGTGGTTTTTAGTGCATCTGATGATTGTGGAAACCTGGGAACCGATACAGCATTTATTTATGTGAATGATAATGCCAACCCTGTAATTGATACCGAAGCCACTGTTGGAACGGCAGAATGTACCGGCTCCAATCCCAATGAAAATCCTGCCTACATAGCCTGGCTGGCAAATCATGGGAATGCTTCTGCTTCCGATCTTTGCGACGATAACTTAACATGGTCAGCCGATACTGCTACCGCAACATGGAGCAACGATCCGGCAAATAACGAGATTACCGTTACATTTACTGTTACCGATGATTGCGATAACAACGAACAAACATCGGCAACATTTACCATTAGCGATACACAAGCACCTTCAATCATTTGTCCGGGGAATGTTAGCGATACGGCTTCGTTTAATTTCTGCGCCAAAACATTGGGTGCAGTTACAGATCCTACTATGGACGATAATTGTTCGGTCCCCGCCTTGACCTATACACGTGTTTTTCCCGATGGTACCAGCGACTCGGGCAATGGTACCGTTACCGGATTGTCCTTCCCGGTTGGTGTTACCACTGTTAGTTACTTGGCAACTGATGCCGCAGGACTTACTGCCGATTGTTCTTTTCAGGTTCGTATCGTTGATGTTACACCTCCCGGGATCGGTGTTGGCTGCGGGGTGAGTGTGGAAGATACGGTAAGTGATAATTCCTGTTCAAAAATATCGGCGAAAATACCTGAGCCAACCTATTTTGATAATTGTTGGCCTAACGATTCGCTAACCATGGATTGGAGCATGACTGGTGCTACCTCGGGTAATGGTTCCGGACCGGTAACCGGCGAGTATTTTAATGTGGGACTGACAACAGTAAAATATATTGTTAGCGATCCGGATGGTAATGCTGATTCTTGTTTTTTTGATGTCCGTATCCACGATATTACACCACCCGGAATTAATATAACAGGGTGCGAAGATGTTGAGGAGATTGCAGATGCTGATAGTTGTTCCAAAGTGCCCGTTACCCTGTTGCCTCCCGATTATTTTGATAATTGTTGGCCCAATGATTCGTTGGAACTCACGTACCGAATCAATGGAGCAACATCCGAATCGGGCACCGGGTCGGTGGTGGGAAAACAATTTGATATCGGGGTTTCAACAGTTACCTATACAGTAACGGATCCTGACGGCAATAAAGACTCCTGCTGGTTCGATGTAAGGATCATTCACAATATTATCCGGCCGTCAAATTACACTTGTCCCCAGGCAATTGTAACGGCAACCGCAGAAGTGGGTGAGTGTGGTGCAAATCTTACACTGGGTCAGCTAACTTATGTCGATCCGTGTAACGAAATCGATTCAGTTTGGAATAACTCGCTTTTCCGAACCTCGGCTTCCGATGCCAGCGGATTTTATCCTGTTGGAACCACGCATTTTAACTGGTATATTACCGACATATCCGGAAATATAGATAGTTGTGAAGTAGCTGTGACAGTTGAAGACCTCCCGCCGTCCATTTCCTGTCCGGGAGATTATCTTTTTGATGCTGACCTAAACCGGGATTTTGCAAGCGGAAAAACCATTGCTTTGCCAACTTTCAGCGATAACTGCCCCGACTCAGTTTTAACGTGGGAAATGATTCGTCCCGATGGAACAATTGTGAATTCTTCCGCATTCGGAATCAATTTTATCCCTGACAACGATACATTTTTAGTTGATACTACTACCATAACTTATACTATTGCCGACAGAAATGGAAATAAGGAGAGTTGTTCGTTTTTGGTAATTGTGCGTGCCCGACCTGAGATTGACTGTCCTTCGGATACTACTATTAATCTGGATGGCACAGAAAATAATTGCGAGGCAACTTTTGATCCCGGTGTTCCTTATTTAGTTCAGGGAGTACCGCCAATTGAGTGGACGTATACGGTTATTTTTGCTGATGGACGACCGGATCTTACAGGTAATTATTCAAGTCCGGCACCCGGAACTGCAACTCCTTTGGGCGACATTGACTTTCCCGCGGGTGTTAATATGATATCGTGGCGGGCAGAAAATGCTTCCGGTTTCGATACTTGTTCTCACCGGGTAGTAGTAATTGATACCATACCTCCGGATTTTACAACACAACCATACGAGAATTGTGTTGATCCGATTCAATGGGCGATTTATAATCCGTCAAATCCAAATCCTGTTTACGGTGTAAATCCTAATATTGAAAAAAGTCCAAGCCCCGATTACAGGCTGTTTGAAATTGGAGATACGTCGTTGGATCTTTTATTGCTTGAAGATAACTGTTGCGATTCGGTTGATATGACTGTTCATTGGCGAATCGAGTTTTCAGCTACACCGGATCCGTTAAATCCAACCGGGCCATATTTAACACATCCCGATATCGAAGGAACCGGGCAACCATCGACCTATATTCATCCAATAACAGGGTTTGCAAACGATATAAATCTTTGGGGCGATGGTGTGTTTTTTACCGAAGTTGTTCATCGTATTTATTATTGGGTCGAAGATTGCAACGGAAACATGTCGGAAACAAGAGAGGAAGAAATTAAGATTACACCACGTCCTGAAATCATAAAAAATAACTATTGAATCCCTGTAAATATGAGTGATGTGTAGCCTGCTCGCTTGATTTTTAATTTTCCAATAACTATGTTTAGAATGTTTTATTGTTTGTTTTTTGCATTCCATTGGAGTTATTAACAATTCCCAATGTGGGACTATTAACAAGGAAAATTTCAAAATCCCTGAATTCGTTAGGGGTTTGTGAATATCTTTTTGTACAGCATATCGTTGCATTTGTTAATAAAATGTCGTAGTTTGCCATAGTTGTAAAGAGAAAATTTGTATCGTCATTAAAAGAATTGTTGTACTAGGGATATTTGTCTTGCTAATATCGCTCAGATGTGGTGCACAACAAGATCCTATTTTTACCTCATATATGTATAATGGCCAGATTATTAACCCGGCATATGCAGGTATTTGGGAAAAAATTGGTTTTACCACATTAGTAAGAAAACAGTGGGCCGGGATTAACCGCTCGCCTCTGACTGAATACATTTCATTTCACTCACCTTTAAAAAACGAAGCTGTTGGTGTTGGTCTTAACATCATGAACGACCGTTTTGGTTTAGAACAGCGATTAACAATACTAGGCGATTATGCCTACGAGGTATACCTGTCGCGCCGTACCCGCATGCGAATGGGAGTGAAATTCGGCTTTACCAACTACAAAAATCCGCTTACCGAATACGAATTATATCCCGACGGAGAGTACGACAGGGCTTTTGATGAAGATGTAGATTTAAAATTTCTGCCGAATTTCGGTTTCGGACTATTTATTTACCAGGATTATTTTTATGCAGGATTCTCTATTCCAAAGATCGTTGAGAACGATTTGAAAGAGAATTTCCACAACTATTCTACCAGTGCCGAGGTGCGCACCATTTACTTGAATGGTGGCTATGTACTTCCGCTCGATCCGTTTAACTATTTTGTTTTTAAACCCACTTTGCTGGTAAAAGCAACCTGGGGAACGCCTTTACAAGTTGATGCTGCCGCAAATTTTATGATTCGCGAAAGCTTATGGCTTGGTGTACTTTTTCGTACAGGGGGGGCAGTGTGTTTTACAGGCAACTGGATGTTCGCTAACAAGTTTAGAGTAGGATTTGCAATGGATATTACAACAAACGATATATATCCATATCAGAACGGAACCTTTGAATTTACGTTTGGTTTTGATGTGGACTTTTTTGGACGAAGTTATTTAAGATCAAGATATTTTTGATGATACAGATGAAATTTTTAACAGAGTGTTTTATACCCAAAAAACAATACGAGATGAGAACTAATAGAAGTATGCTAACCGGAAAGTAGAACAGTAAAGGTTCAAAATCCGGACACGTATAAGATCCAAAAAATTTAGGATAGGTGTAAAATAACACCAATTCTGAATTAGATGCTTGGTAACTGCTATACAAATGGGTAGCAGGTGTGTTGATGAGACTCATGAAATTGTTTAATTGTTTGAGTGGCAGAAACTTTACGTAACCGGACTTTAAGAATAGCATTAATAGTAGTGGCTGTTATGGCTGGAATTATGGACGCTAAATCTGTAAGTTGGGAATTCTCTGTGCCTGAGTTAAAGGAAAATATCGAAGCCGCAGAGTTGTTGCCTGTACATGGTAATGGAATTACTATGAATGGCGACAGGGTTACGTATGCTTCTTTTATCAACGATACCACAGCTTTAATTTGTCCCGAAAATATTACATCATATACCGACCTGAACTCGTGTGTAGCGGTAATCAGTGCAGGTTTAGAAATTGAAGATCCCAACCAGATAATATCATCCCTTACCTGGGAAATGACAGGGGCAACAGAAGCTTCGTCAAACAGTTCCGGCGTTAATCAGCTTAACAGTTATTCTTTCAATGAGGGAACAACAGTAATTACTTACCGCGGTGCAACTCATTACAACAACTCAATTTATTGCACCTTTACTGTTACGGTTTCTGATAACCAGGTTCCACGCCTGGAAAACCCTCAGGAAGATATAACTGTCAGGGCTGATGCTGGCGACTGTTATGCATTTGTCGACTGGCCCGATCCTGTGGTAAGCGATAACTGTGCCAGCCCCAGCCAGATACTGATAACCGGAAGTCATGAGCCGGGCACTTCTTTCCCCGTGGGAACAACCGAGGTAAGTTACTCCATTAACGACGGTATTGAATACAACAATTTGGAGTACAGCTTTACCGTTACAGTGGTTGACGAAGAGGTTCCTGAAATTTTTGCTCCGCACGACATTACGCTTAACTGTGGCGATGCGATACCCGATGCGTTTACCAACTGGCAACAATTTTACGATGCCGGCGGAATGGCATTTGATAATTGTAATATCGATCAAAGTAGCTTTAAGTATCAAGGACAGCAGAGTTCAGGAATTCGTTGCCCTTATACCATTACCCGAACCTACAGTATTGCTGATGCTGATGGAAATTTGGCAGAAGTAGAGCATTTGATTTATGTGGGTGAGGAAGCGGAAGAAGAGCAGCAGGAAGCGCCGGTGGTTTTGAAATCGGGTATGGCTGAGTGTACTGCCAGCTCAGGAAACTGGAGTGATGCTTCAATATGGAGTTGTGGACATGTGCCAACTTCTGTAGATAATGTTTCTATTTCTGATACAGTTACGGTAACGATTGACGTAGCTGCAGAGTGTGATGATATTACATTAGCAGGAACGTTGAACCACAGCGGTGCTACTTCTTTAAACGTAAATGGCGACTGGATCAATGATGGTACCTACTCCGGAGGAAGTGGTATAGTAGAATTTACTGGATCAACAAGTGCTACTATTAGTGGTGATTCAGCTACAACGTTTAATGAGTTCATTTTGAATAAAGGATCAGATGTGACGACTGATTTGAATGTTCAAAGTGATATCACCATTACCGATTTGACTTTCAATAATGGAGTCCTTGATATTGAAAGTTCGACAACACATATTACAGATATTGTAAATGCAAATAATACGATTCCGTCAACATCCGGCTTGAGAGTGTCGGGTGGAATATTAACAACCGGTTATTATTCAATTATAAATGAAGGATTAATCGAAGTAACATCGGGAGGTGCAACTTTTGGAACAGGCATTGGAAATAGAGTACATACCCAAATTGATGGCGCTTTTATTGTTTCTGGAGGAACGGTTAATATTACTGGTAGACTTGAAAATACCGCAGGAGGAACCTTGGCAGGTTATCCATCTGGGATTAATATTAGTGGTGGAATAATAACATTAGCAACTGCTGGAAATAATGAAAGTGGAACTGGATCTTTAGATGTTACTACCAACGGCGCTTTTAATTTCACAGGAGGGACTATTGTTTTCCAAAATCCTAGTACAGCGGGATCTGCTCTAGATTTAGGAGTAATTGATGGAACTGGTAATGGTGCAAAAACAACAATTGGGGGAACCTTCCAATTTGGAAACGGGTCAACACCTGCCAGTTCTACCTTTACTATTTCGAGTGAGATTCCGCTTGATCGTATTACTTCCTCCACTAATGCAGACTTGGTTTTAGGGGGTGATCTTACGGTTAATGATTTATCGCTTAACAGTGCAACTTCAATTAACTTAAATGGAAATTCATTAAGACAAACCATTTCTGGCATCGGGACTTATTCTTTCCCGCTTGATGATGGTTCAGGAAACGATGTTTCAGTTGACATCACGATAATCTCCGTAAGTTCTTCCGGGGTTGATCCGTTTATCGAAATTATGACAACCGATGTAAAATACAGCGATAACGCAAGCAGCACGAACTTCCTGTCGCGTTATTGGACTATTACTTTTAATGACCTGACAGTTAACTACTCGCTTTCGGCCAATTACTCATCTGCTGATATTGCTGGAACAGAGTCGGAAATTGCAGCCGGAGTTTGGAGCGGAAGCACTCCGTGGATTAAAGGTGATGCTGCAAGTGGCAATACAATTTCTGCTACTGGATTATCCGGCGACGGGACAATTATTCTTTCAGGAATTACCCTGGATGCACCAACCGTTGAAATAAATGGTGGAGTGGCAAACGAAGAAATTTGCGATGGAGCTTCGGTATTACTAACAGCCGTTCCTACAGGAGATCCCGGGTGGATCTATTCCTGGTCTTCGACTCCTGTCGGATTTAGTGCTTCAAGTTCATCTGTTTCAGTAAGTCCAACTTCAACAACAACGTACACAGTTGTGGTTACCGATGGAAACGGTTTTACTGCGAGTGATTATGTTGATGTGGTTGTTGATCCGACCAGTGTAGGAGGAACAGCTAGTGCTGACCAGACGATTTGTGAGAACAGTAGTCCATCGGATTTGACACTTACCGGTTATACGGGAACAATCCAGTGGCAATGGTCACCTGACGGAACATCATCGTGGACTGATATTGGTAGTGCGACAGGAGCGACACTAACTACCGCCCAAATGGGAAGCCTGTCCGCAGACAGATATTACCGAGCAGAGGTGACCAGCGGAAGCTGTCCACCGGCTTATTCAAGTACTGTAGTAATCTCGGTTGATCCGACCAGTGTAGGAGGAACAGCCAGTGTCGACCAGACAATCTGTGAAAACAGTAGTCCATCGGATTTGACACTTACCGGTTATACGGGAACAATCCAGTGGCAATGGTCACCTGACGGAACATCATCGTGGACTGATATTGGTAGTGCGACAGGATCAACGCTAACCACCGCTCAAATGGGAAGCCTGTCCGCAGACAGATATTACCGAGCAGAGGTGACCAGCGGAAGCTGTCCACCGGCTTATTCAAGTACTGTAGTAATCTCGGTTGATCCGACCAGTGTAGGAGGAACAGCCAGTGTCGACCAGACAATCTGTGAAAACAGTAGTCCATCGGATTTGACACTTACCGGTTATACGGGAACAATCCAGTGGCAATGGTCACCTGACGGAACATCATCGTGGACTGATATTGGTAGTGCGACAGGATCAACGCTAACCACCGCTCAGATGGGAAGTCTTTCAGCAGACAGATATTACCGAGCAGAAGTTATCAGTGGAGTTTGTAATGCAGACTATTCAAGTACGGTTCAAATCACGGTAACTCCAACAGTAACGATAAATGCCTTTTCTCCAGCTACTTCAACCCGTTGTCAGGGAGTTGGAACAGTTACCTATACTACCGCCGCGAATAACTCGACAGGAATTACCTATAGTCTAGATGCATTGAGTATATCAGAAGGTAATACCATCAACGCGACAACTGGTGAAGTGACCTATGTGGCAGGATGGAGTGGTACAACTACGATTACAGCTAGTGCAGCGGGATGTAATGGTCCTGCTACTGCGGATCATGTTGTTACCACAAGGCCTACCCCAACAGCCACCATCTCAGGAGATACGGAAGTTTGCCGGAATGAATCACCTGCACCGGAGGTAACTTTTCATAATCCGATGGATCTGCCTGTTACCATTACTTACACCAGAAACCTGATATTACAGCCAACCGTTGATGTGGATCCAAACACCTCGGTATCTATTGCAGTTCCGGTATCCAGTGCGAATACCTACAGGTATATACTGGCACAAGTTTCCTATCAGGATGTGCCGAGCTGTACTGAAACAATTTCTGATACTGCTACTGTTGTTGTGAATCCGATACCAACTGCGGGAGTAGATATCCCTTCACAAGGCGTTTGTACAGGAGAGGTTTTCAGTACCATTCATATAAGCGGAAGTCCCATTGGAACGACATATAGCTGGGACAGAGATCATCCTGAAGTTACCGGAATGGCTACTTCGGGCACATTAGATAGCATCAGCGGATCATTGATTAACGATACTGAGATACCGATAACAGTTACCTTTACCATAACCCCGGAATACAACGGCTGCACGGGTACATCAGTAACTGCCAGGGTAACTGTTTATCCAATACCTCAGATTATATTCACGAATGGCGAACAGGAAAGATGTTCAGGCGAAGCGATGAGTGAAATTGTTCCATCGAGTAACAGTGGAGGAACCTTTACCTGGGAAAGAGACCATCTGGATGATATTATCGGTGTTGATACTTCAGGAACGGGAATTGTTCCTTCATCTACTATAACAAATACAACCAATGAGCCGATTACGGTCAATTTTATCTTCACACCCACAGCAAACGAATGTGAAGGGCTTTCTGATACAGCAACGGTAGTGGTATATCCTACTCCTTATATCATCGATACTTCTGAAACAATTTGCAACGCAGGAGACTTTGATATAACACCGGTGGACGGACCTTATGGAGTTGTTCCTATAGGTACAACCTACGAATGGACGGTTAATTCGGCCTCCGGTGGACTTTCGGGAGCTGTAGATGGTAGTGGTCCAAGCATTAGTGGTTCTCTCACAAATTCAACCAATTCAACTCAGTATGTAACCTATGGCGTTTACCCTTATTACGGTGATTGTCCGAGAGGGGAGTTGTTCCTGTTAACTATATATGTAACTCCCGAACCAAATATTGATGATTTGACACCTGAGGTATGCAGTGGTGAACCTTTAGCGGTAACTCCGCTGAACAACACCAACGGAATTGTTCCGGCCGGAACAACTTACGAATGGGAAGTGGTAGCTCCTCCTGCTGAAATTACAGGATGGAATGATGGTAGCGGGCCGGCTATAACTGATACTTTATTTAATACGAGTAGTACTAGTAAAGTTGTTAGCTACAAGGTGGTACCATCAGCAGGAACATGCGTTGGCGATACCTTCACCGTAGATGTTACCGTTAAGCCGGCACCTGCAATCGATAATCTGGATACGCTTGCGTGCAGTGAAGAAACTTTTTCTGTAACTCCACAAAATGGAGCTGATGGAATAGTGCCTGCCGGAACAACCTATAGCTGGCCTATCCCGAACATGTCTGATGGGATGACAGGTGGTTCTCCCGGAAGCGGTGCTTTGAGTATTAGCGGAACTCTAACGAATCCGAGCGATACCGCACAAACGGCCACCTACACGGTTACTCCTTCTGTTGGAGGATGTGCAGGAGAACCTTTTGATGTGGTGGTTACAGTCTATCCAAAGCCGGCAATCAACCCGATGAGAGATACAATCTGTAGTGGTGGAGATTTTGACCTGACACCGACCGACGGAATCAACGGATCTATTCCGCCAGGAACGAGCTATAGTTGGTTGGCACCAAGCGTTACCGGCATTACCGGAACAACAGCAGGAAACAATGAGGCAAGCATAAGCGATACACTATTCAATAGTACTACGACGGTAAAAACTGTGACTTACACAGTTACGCCTACATCGGGAGACTGTGACGGAAACAATTTCTCTGTTATAATATTGGTTAATCCGCAATTCTCAGTTAACGATATGTCGGCTACTGTTTGTAGTGATGAGGCTTTCTCTGTTGCACCGCTTAACGGAGTTAACGGAACAGTACCTGCAGGTACTACTTACAGTTGGTCGACACCAACTACAATACACGGTAGTGCCGGTGGTGGAGGTGGTAGCGGAACATCAATTACCGATACGCTTTATAACTCGTCCTCCTATGTTGATACCGTTACTTATATCGTTTCTCCTATCGCAGGAAGTTGTTCCGGAAACGACTTCGAACTTAAGGTAATTGTTAATCCAATTCCTGACGTCACTATTGGTGGAGATGATACCGTATGTTATGGTGTGGAAACACCTGATATCACTTTTACCAACCATGTTAATTTACCGGTTACAGCAACGTATAAAATTAACGGTGGTGCTGATTTTACGGTTGATATTGACGCTAACGGAACTACTCCAGTGCCGGCAACAATTAACCAGGAAGGTGCCTTGGTTTATAGTCTGGAAAGCGTTGTATATCAATTTGCGCCGACCTGTATTGTTACACTGGCAGATACAGCTACCATATTGGTGGAACCAATAACTACGGTTGTTATTTCCAAAACACCGGCCGGTGCTATATGCTTTGGAGATTCTGTAACATTCTTTTCAAGTGTTGAAAATGAAGGTTCAGGAGCAACTTATCAGTGGTATATAAATGATCTTGCTCAATCCGGAGAAAATGATACGATATTTGGTACAACAATATTAGATGATACGAATGAGGTAAAATTGGTTGTTACTACGATTAATACACCATGCAATGGGGATATTACAAGTAATGTGATTACTATGACTGTGAATCCGTTAAATATCCCGGAAGTTACCATATATGAATCGTTGAATGACATTTGTGAAGGAACATCAGTGACCTTCACTGCCGATCCGGTTATCAATGGTGGTACAAATCCAACTTTCGAATGGTTCTTAAATGATGACCCGGTTGGAGGCAACGATCTTACTTATGTTACCGATAGTCTTAGTGACGGGGACGAGGTAAAAGTAGTTTTGACCCCGGATGTGACCGCCTCTTGTCCTGGACCTCCGGATACCAGCAATGTGGTAATAATGACCGTTAATCCTCTGGATACTGTTAGTGTAACTGTAAGCGTAGCGGCCGATACTGTTTGCGTAGGAACACCGGTTACGTTCACAGCAACGGCTGTAAATGGAGGAAGTTCTCCGACCTACCAGTGGAGGAAGAACGGTGTAAATGTTGGAGCAAACAATGCAACGTATAGTTTTACTCCGGTAAATAATGAACAGGTAAGTGTAATATTGACTTCCGATGCAACATGTACTACCGGAAATCCGGCGTATTCTGATACGGTAACAATGGTTGTGAATCCGCTTCCAACAGCTGATGCAGGCGGAGATACTACCATTTGTATAAATGAAGCTGTTGCCGTTAGTGGAGCATCGGCTACAAACTATGATACACTTTATTGGGTGCATGATGGAAATGGTTCACTGGCAGATTCAACAACGCTGACTCCGACCTATACGTCAACAACTGCTGACGAAGGAAATACAGTGACATTGACCTTGAACAGTATAAATTCTTGCGGGACAGCTTTGGCGACCTATACTATTAATGTTGATCCAATGCCAACTGCAAGTGCTGGTGGAAGTACCACCATTTGTTCGAATGCTTCAGCAACAGTAAGTGGAGCTTCTGCATCGAACGGTGATATATTATGGACAAAAATTGGTGGAGCAGGAGAAGTGATCAACGAAACCAGTTTAACGCCAACTTATATCGCAGATCTGGCCGATGAAGGAGATACTGTAACGCTTATTATGTCTGTGACCAGTGATAACACCTGTGGAACCGCAAGCGATACAGCCTATTACACCATTATTGTAGATTCGCTGCCAACTGCAAGTGCCGGTGGCGACACTACAATTTGTTTAGGTGAAACTTATACTTTGGCGCCCGGTGAAGCGAGTTATTCCGGCGGAACAATATTATGGACCGAAAACGGAGCAGGGAATATTACTGCCGGTGAAACAACCCTGACTCCTACCTACGAACCGGCGGCCAGTGACGAAGGAAATGATGTGATCCTGACTATGACCGTAACAAGTGATAATACTTGTGGGATAGCGAAGGCAACTGCCAACTATACCATTTCGGTAGAGGCACCGCTGAATGCTTCCGTGAGCATTTCAGCCGATGCCACCGAAGTTTGCGACAATACTGAAATAACATTTTCTGCAACTCCTGTAAACGGAGGGGCATCGCCTGATTACGAATGGTATGTAAACGGAAATCCGCTTGGATTAAATGATTCAATTTACACCACCGATACACTTTCTGATGGCGCTCTGGTGTACGTCGAGTTGATTCCGAATGAGGCCTGTGTTGCAGGTACACCGTTCAGTGACACCATCCCGGTTACTATTGTTCCCGATGTGCCGGATGCACCTGATTCTATTAGCGGACTTAATGGTATTTGTCCGGCATTAACAACGGTTTTTACTATTCCTTATAACGGTGCAGATTCTTATACCTGGTTTGTACCTGATGGTTGGGTCATCGAATCCGGTCAGGGAACGCTTTCCCTTACGGTAACAGTGCTAACAACGGCAGATGCCGGATACGTTAAGGTAGTTGCGAATAATGTGTGTGGCCCAAGCGATACAACCTATCACTATGTGAATGTTGATACAGAGGCTACTGTTTATGCTGGTCCGGATCAGGTTGTGTGTCAAGGAACGACTTCTGTAAATCTTAGCGGGCAAGTTGGAGGTGCCGTTACTGATAATAAACAAGACTGGACATGGATAGCAGTTGCCGGTAATAATAAAAATAATTTTAAGCCGGATGATTTAAATACAATCTATGATTTTCCAGATGGATATACCACCGGTACTCTTTATGTTGTTCTTCAATCTGATGTTCTGTCAGTAGGATGTGGTTATGTCGCGGATACTATGATGATTACCGTATTGCCTAATCCAACGGTAGATGCCGGTGGCCCGGATACGGTTTGTCAGTCTTCAACACCTTTGGCAATTACTTTATCGGATGCAAGTGTTGGTGGCGGTGCCGATTCTGCTGCCTGGTCAATAACATCGGGTGGTGTATTAAGCAGTACAGCCTATACGGCTACACCTGATGCGATAACTTTCACACCTGATGCAGGTTTTACCGGAACCGTTACTTTAACGCTAACAACGAATGCTTTGGGTGGTTGTACACCAGCAAGTGATACAAGAACCATTGTTGTTTTACCCGAAGCAACAGTCAATGCCGGTTTAAACGATACCATTTGTGCAGACGGCTCGGCTTCTTTAGCTGGTTCAATAGGTGGGGCTGCTACTTCAGCAACATGGTCGACCAGCGGAGACGGAACTTTCGCTGATTCCACATTATTAAATACAGTTTATACACCCGGCTCATCAGATAGTACTGGCGGAACAGTAACCTTAACACTGACGACCAATGATCCTGCAGGCGATTGCGGTCCTGTTTCTGACGATGTAGTAATAACGATCAATCCGGTGGCAACAGTTGAAGCCGGTGTGTCCGACACGGTATGCCAGTCAGATAGTCCGGCAGCTATCCTATTATCAGGTGTAAGTATCGGAGGTAGTGCTTTAACTGCTGCCTGGTCGACATCTGCGCTTGGAGCACTAAGTAATACAGCACAAACAGCAACACCAGGAAACGTAACCTACACGCCTCAGCCAGGTTCCTACGGAACAGATACCCTTATTTTAACCACAAATGCTACCGGCGAATGCCCGGCTGCTACCGATATCAGATTAATAGTTATTGAACCGGCTCCGATAGTTATTGCGGGTGGACCGGATACAATATGTGAGGAAGAGATTCCTTCCGCCTTTGAATTGGCCGGAGCAACTATCGGCGGTGGAGCTACAACCGGTACCTGGACGATTACCTCAGGAGGAGGAAGTTTAGGATTTACATCAGCAACAGAACAACCCGACACAGTAACATATACACCCGCAGGTAGTTACAGTGGTACGGTGACTTTAACGCTTACCACCGATGCTCCGGGAACCTGTGTTGCCGTTAGTGCCACAAGAACGATACTAATTGAACCTGCCCCAACAGTTGATGCCGGTTCTCCGGATACCATTTGCGAAGATGGATCAGTAATCCTGGCCGGTTCGGTTACAGGAACTGCAGGAACATGGAGTGGTGGTGGAGGTACTTTCGATCCTGATTATTCAACACTTGATGCCGTTTATACACCAAGTGCAGCTGAAATAGCTGCCGGTTACGTAACCCTAACACTTACGAGCAACGATCCACCGGGACTGTGCGGTGCTGTTTCTGATACGGTCAGGATAACGATTGAGCCACTTGTATTTGTTGATGCAGGACTTAACGATACAATATGTCAGGGCGATGTAGTTGCTTTGAGTGGTTTCATCGACGGTGGAGTGAACACGGGAGCCTGGATTGGTGGTAACGGAACTTTTAGTGGGGGAAGAACTAACCTTAGTGCCAACTATACGCCAACCACTGCCGAAGTAAATGCAGGAATAGTAACGTTAATATTGCGATCTGATGATCCGGCAGGTCCTTGCGGTCCGGCAAGCGATACAACCGAAATCACCATTTATAAAGCCGTTGTTATTAACTCGAATCCTGAAAGTAAAGGGGTGTGTGTTGGTGATTCAACTGCTTTGACTGTCGTGGCAAGTGGTAGTCAGTTGTCTTATCAATGGTACAAAAACGGTGTTTCAATTCCGGGTGCCGATACTTCAATACTGCAATATAGTTCAGTAAATACAAATGATGATGCCAGTTACTATGTAGTTGTAAGTGGTGCTACGGAATGCTCATCAGATACATCAAATACAGTAAACATTAACGTTGATGTTGCTATTGCCATATCCGATCAGCCCGATTCTTTATTCCGTTGCGAAGGTACAAATGCGACCTTTAGTGTTACTGCCGATGCCGGTGGTTTACCATTGAATTACCAGTGGCGGCATAATGGAGTGGATATAGGAGGTGCTAACTCATCAGCTTATATGGTGACTAACATCTCGGTGGCAGATTCAGGACGTTATGACGTGGTTATTAGCTCAACGGCAGGATTTGCCTGTGATTCCACAATTTCTGATATCGCAACACTGACGGTGAACGGACCGGGAACTATGCAGCTTTTAGGAAACGACTCATTAACAATTTGTATGGATTCATCGATTTCAGCTATCCAATACATTATTGGCGGTTCAGCAACAGGCTATACGCTAACAGGTTTCCTCCCTGCCGGAGTAATACCTTCTATGAACGCAGATACATTAACTATTGCAGGTACACCAACCGAGACCGGAACCTTTGATTTTACCATCACAACAAGTGGAAGTCCGTGTGCTGATACTTCATTAACTGGACAGATCATCGTAGAAGATGCAGCTACCATTGTTTTGGCCGGTGGAAATGATACAGTAGACCTGTGTATTAATAATCCATTACCGGCCATAACTTATTCAATTGGAGGAAATGCAACAGATGCTTCAGTCGATTCGCTTCCATCCGGAATTACAGGTACTTATAACGCGGGAAGCGGACTATTCACCATTAGCGGAACACCAACTGAAGCCGGAACATTTCCATACACTGTGTCAACAGAGGGGTCACCTTGTGGCAATCCTGCATTGTCAGGTGTAATAACCGTCACTCCGGATGCTACCATCCAAATGACAGCTGGTTCGGATACTCAAACTTTATGTCTTGACTCGACAGCTATCAGCCCGCTAATTTATACCATTGGAGGATCGGCTACCAGTGCTGTTATCTCTTTAGGTTCATTACCTGATGGTGTTGAACTTACTCAAACAAACGACACGGTTTATACCATTTCCGGTACACCAACCGAGGCAGGTACTTTTAATTTTATTGTTTCAACAACAGGTAAGTGTTTCAACGTTTCCGATACAGCCGAAATAATAATTGAACCTATGCCACATGGAGGATCAATATCACCAGGTAATTTTAAGGAATGTACCGAAATCAACAATGGAACACTGACTTTATCGAGCTATACCGGAAATGTCATCCGCTGGGAATCGTCGATTGACGCTGGTTATACCTGGACTGAGTATAATGATAGCACGAGCAATACTTTTACCTATACTAATCTTCCACAGTTTACCCAGTTCCGGGCAGTTGTGGGGAATGGAAGCTGTGGGAACGTTTATTCCGATACGGCCCGGATTGTTGTAATTCCAGCATTCACCCCGGAAATTACGGTGGAAGGTGGAGATGTGTGTTCAGGAGAACCCATAACACTAACTGCAACCGCCTTTATTCTACCCGATACAGTAGGCATTATTGCAGGAGGTCATTTTAATCAAGCCAATCCCGCGGGATGGCTGATTTATGAAGATGGAGTATTAATGGATCCATTCCCGGCTGATCATGATAACGAAGTACCTGGTCCTTGGGCGGAAACCAACAGTAACGAAAATAACCCGATAACTTTCTGTGGACAAGGATGGCTCAATGAAAAAGAAGGCAAAAAATTTGCACTTGTAGCTGGTGCTGGGGTTAATTCCTGGATGGAAACACCAGCCTTTAACCTGGTGGGGATGCCTGCAGCTGAGCTTTCTTTTGTTCATGCATATATGCTTGGTCCCAATGCAACTGCAAGAATAACGCTTTCTTTAAATGGTGGACCTTTTAACATTGTTTTGGCGGAATATGCAGGCGATTTGATGAATGGAATGCCTAATGTTGTAAATGATGTAGGTATAGATTTATCGCCTTACCTGGGAATGACCAACCTGCGTATCAGGTTTGAATATGATAGTCCCGACGGCGAGTGCAGTGTTTGGGCGGTTGACGACATATCAATACCAACTCCCGCTCCGGATATAGAATACGAATGGGGACCGGTATCTGAAATTCCGGGAGGATCAGGCCAGACTGTGGTTGTGGTACCTCCAACCACCACTGAATATACCTTAACCGTTTATGTTGCCGGATGTCCGGGGTCGGCGACTAAGCAGCTGATTACTGTGGTTGATAATCCCGAGGTTACAACCACCAATACCTGTGTAGGAGATACTGTATCCTTTATTGCTGTAACCGGATACGATGGAACCTGGTCGGTAAGCGGAGGTGGAGATATTAACAATGATGGTTTATTTTCTGCAGACTCTGCAGGCTGCTTTGAAGCATACTATACTACAACTTCAGGAGCATGTAGCGGGTCAGCCAGCTTTATGGTATTCCCGCAGGCTCCAATTCCAGATGTTGATTCTGGTTGCGGTCCCATTACTGTAACTCCTCCGCCAACTGTGGAAGGATTTGATATTGAATATAGTTTTTACGATGGTGCTGATGGAACATGGGGACCCAATGTTCCGCCAACAGAAGAAAACTGTGACGGCTATCGCATTCGAACTCGTTACATAACGAACACATTATGCGACTCCATACCTATCGGAACGGTAAGTGATTGTAGTGTATCCCCTGTATTTATAAGGGTACTTGATCTTACACCACCTTCGTTTACTGTTCCAGCAGATACGACAATCACTTTAATTGATAGTTGTGGATATGATCCTGATCCAATTAAGACCGGTTATCCTACTGATGAATGGGATGATTGTCCTACTCCATTAGAGGCAAGTTATATAGATGTTGTAGATTCAGGTGCTTGTGAGGTGCTTGTTACCCGGTATTGGACGCTGACAGATGATTGTGGAAATGATTCTACACAGATTCAAACCATTTGGATAATTGATGGAACCAAACCAATAATCAATCCGGTAGCTCAGAATTCATCCATACAGTGTTCAACTACAGATCCCGATCTGGAGCCGGAGTATGTTGCATGGCTGGCCGATTATGCCGGTGCAAGAGCTAGCGATCCATGTTCCGAAGTTTTGGAATGGACTGCCGATACAGCATTAACTGAATGGATAGGAGTGGGGGGCAATGCTCAAAGAACGGTGACTTTTTATGTAACCGACGAGTGTGGAAATGTAGATTCAACAACAGCCGTCTTTACCATAACAGACGATGAGCCACCAGTAATTTACTGTCCTTCATCTGTTGAAACCACAATAGCAGCAGATAGCTGTTCGAGCGACACTTTTGCAATCGGTATCGTTACGGCAACCGACGAATGTTCCGTTCCGCTTTTGGTTTGGGAAATGACCGGAGCTACAACCGGTTCGGATACAGGACAGGTGATTGGACAGAGATTTAATGTAGGTATTACAACCGTACATTATACGGCTATTGATAACGCAGGCTTAACCGATACTTGTTCTTTTACTGTTTGGGTAAAACACCTCAATCCGCCAACCGATAATATCATTTGTCCGCCGTATACAGTTAGAGCTGATGCAGCCGCTTATCCTGATTGTGATGTCTATCTTGATTTAGATACGGTGGCTTACACCGATCCGTGTAATGAAATTGATTCCATATGGAATGATTCTCCACATGGATATAGTTGGAACGATGCCGATGGTGATTATCCGATTGGAATTACTGAGTTCAACTGGTATGTGCTTGATGTTTCGGACAATGTTGATACCTGCCATGTGGTTGTAATTGTTTCGGATACTACAAAACCTGAATTTGACTATTGTCCGGATCCGGTAATTGATAGTCTTTATAATGGAGGTTGCGATAAGATTTCTGATCAGGTAACCGATCCTACATGGTATGAAGATTGTAGTCCTTTAGCTCTTTATTATGAGCTTACGCTGCCGAACGATTCAATCGTTCAAGATTCGGGTTTTGCTACCAACTATAGTTGGCCTATCGGACAAACAGATGTACATTACATTCTTGTTGATACTTTTGGTAACGAAGCATATTGCGATTTTTACGTGTTGATAAAGGATACATTGGAAGAAGGGTCGGATTATCAGTGTCCGGATACTACCTTAATTGAAGCTTATGTAACTCAGTCTGACTGCGAACCATACATATCACTCAATACGCTAAATGTTATTGATACCTGCGATGCCATCGATACCTTCTGGCATACATCGTCCTATGGAACACCGCAAGATCCAAGTGACAATTATCCTGTCGGGCATCATTCATTCCGATGGGTAGTACGAAATTACGCCGGAGATATCGACTCCACCTGTGAGGTAAATATTGTCGTTTATGATACGATTGCACCCTACTTCGAAAGTTGTCCCGATCCGGCGATCGACAGCCTTACCAATAACGATTGTGATAAAGTGCTGAATCTCGAGGATCCGGTTCCGGGAGATGATTGTAGTCCTTTGACGATGACATACGAGTTATATCTTCCAAATCATAATGATACTATTTCCGGCACAGGCTCTGCTTCAGGGTATCCTTTCCCTCCGGGACAAACCGATGTACATTATATTTTAAGAGACACAGCCGGAAACGAAGCGTATTGTGATTTCTATGTGCTAATAAAAACAACGCTTGAAGAGGGCTATGCTTACACCTGTCCGGACGGATCAGAAACCACAGCCGATAGAGATAGTTGCGGTGATTGGGTGACACTTCTTCCTCCGGTTGTAACTGACACCTGCGATGCCATCGATTCGATTTGGCATGACTCCGAAATTTATATCGATTCAATGAACCCAAGTGGATTTTATGATATTGGTGTAACAGACTTTAATTGGTATATCCGGGAAAGAGACGGCGATACTATTACTTGTCCGGTAGAGGTTATTGTTCACGACTATCCAATGGAGCTTGAATGTCCCGGTGATACGATTATCCCTGCCGACTGGAACGATACAGTAGCAACAAATGTGTATCTGTTGCCGCCAACTTTCCATGATAATTGTCCTGATTCTATCCTGACCTGGAGAACCTGGGGGGCAACCACCATAACTGGTGGAGATACCTTGTCGAGTGGCGAAATGATTAATATTTTAAATGGACCTAACACTTATAATCAAGACACAACCTGGGTGGAATATACTTTTGTCGACAGGTTTGGTGATTCATTAGTTTGTGATTTCAGGGTTATTGTAACCACGGCTCCTATAATTGAATGTCCACCAAGCGATACATTCTACGCAAATGAAAGCTGTGAGTATCCGCTTGATCCGGGAATACCTGAATTAATCCAGGGAGCTCCACCTATTGACTGGTATTATACAATTACACACGATGGAGACACCATTGCTTCTGGTTCTGATCTTGATAATACGGATCCACCTCTTCCTGATTCAATTGGTATCATTGATTTCCCATTGGGAGTTTCAACAATTGAATGGATCGCCCAAAATGAATCAGGGGCAGATACCTGCTGGCACTTTATTGAAGTACTCGACACTACTCCTCCAGCCATATACGAACTCGATTCGCTCGAAGACTGTATGGAGGTTATTCAGTATGCCATATACAATTCTGCAGAACAAGATCTTTATTACCCCGATCGTCCGGATTACATAGTTTTTAACCGTGGAGACAGCACACTCAACCTAACCAAAGTTGATGAATACATTGATAATTGTGAATTAAGCTGTCCGGATAGTATTACCTGGGTGATCGATTTGTCACCCTATACCTATCAGGATGGAACCAATGTGCCGGCGCAGGATAGTGCTTACTGGGGTTACGGGCAGTTGTCGGAATGGAACATATTTAATAGTGGTGGTTCATATACAGAATCAGAATTACAATTCCCGGGTGATGGTACTTATATGGGTGATGTTGTTCACTGGATAAGCTACTATGCTACCGACTGTGCAGGTAATACCTCGCTGGTTGGCAGAAGAAAGATTATTGTAACGCCGCGACCAAAAATTGAAAAACTGAATTTTTATTGATGAGAAGAGTTAACAACATAGAAACGATGCTTCAATTGTCATCTCGACGAGCAAGCGAAGAGAGATCAGTAACATTAGAGCAGAAAGGTGACAGATTTCTCGCTGCACTCGAAATAACAGAAGGAAAAGGGGAAAGTATTACCCCCCGTTTCAACCGCACTCCGTTAAACGGAGTTAGCAGCCTCAACTGTCCCCCTACTGGTAGGGGGACGAATGGAGCCAATGGCTTCGGAGAAGACTTGGCGGAAGTCAGGGGGTATACACTTGCAGCTTGTAACCTGCAACTTGAAGCAACCTTATTAACAATAAAATATTATAACTCGCCTTCAAAGAAGCTGGCGGGTACGACAAAAAACGCCCATCTTTCTACCATGGAAAACTTGGGCACAAGAGATAGTAAATTATTCCCATTCTTCCTGATTTCAATGAGTGAAGAACAATGGAGTGGTTTAGTGAAAGCGTTTGAAATGAGATTTTTTCATGTCAAAGAACAGACCCCTCCCAACCTCCCCAAAGGGGAGGAGAAGTCCCCCTTCGGGGGATTTAGGGGGTCGGCTTATTATGTGGATCTTTTAGCAAAAGCTTGGCTGAATTCTCTTATTGTTTTTGCAATAAAGGAACGTGGGTTAGTAGCTAACATTAATAAAACAAGTGCCTATGAAACATGACTAAAGAGTTGAATCTTTCTGCCGAACGGAGTAGGTAGGAAGTATGGTTCTGTATGGGCGACTGGTTTCTCCGCCAAAAGGCGGACAGGCGGTTGCCTGTGGCTAAAGGGAAACGTGGTGTTTATTTTCTCTACAACAACAAGTATTTTGACGATACAATTAATGAGCGCCACTCCTCTCTAAAGCCCAGCCATCTGTATTAGGAAATCAGGGGAATTGCCAAACGTGGCATGCCCCCTTGATTTAGACCCAATCTTCTGACCATCGGCTTGGCTTATTGTAGCAAAAGCCGCAGCTGTGAGAATTCTCCCTTCAGGGAGATGTCCGGCTTTGACGGACAGAGGGTGACTATTTGAACGAACCTCTACACTAGTAGAGGCGTAATTAAACCAAACTTCTTCTGAAAAGCAGAAGAAAAAATTGAAATGTTGAACAACCTTCTGGCTAAAGACCAAGCATAATGTTGAATTAGCAGCATCAAAGCGCGTTCTCCCTCCAGGGAGATGTCCGGCTTTGACGGACAGAGGGTGAAAATATCTTCTTCCGACGTGTCGGGAGGGGGTGAAATGTTGAACAAACCTTCTGTAGTAAGGAAACGAATAATAGCTCGTGTAGCACAAGATTCATGTTCCCCCTTTTAGGGGGATGTCCGAAGGACAGGGGGTATAACTTGAAAATTAATTAAGTAAAAAACTGATTGACACTCAACCAATAACCAAAATGTCAATCAACAAACAAAAAATGAAACGTTCTGAAGTTTATTGAGAAAAGATGCTACTGGTGAAAAATACACCAATGTTACTGCAAGAAGTGCTTAGAGCACGAATAATTTTCCCCTTTGTAAGGGGAAATGTCCGCAGGACAAAGGGGTATTTAAAACCCCAGCACTTATCTTGATTACAGAAGAACACCAAACTTTAAAATTTTTAATTATGAAAAAGCAAATTTTATTTCTGATCTTGTTCGTAGCGGCAATAGTCGCTGGAACTTCGAAATCTTATGGGCAGGTAGACTCTCTGCCGAATACGAGTACTTATACCATTGATCCTTTGAATTGTACGACTGATTGGCCATTACATCCTAGAGCTGGGGTTTCGTACACTTATAGCATGTCGGATGTAGGCGAAACTCCTGTCGATCAGTGGTTTTGGTTTGCAACAAAGGATACGAGTTTCATTACTCCAACAGGGGGATTAAATTCTGGTAGTGCGTTGACAACCCCTTTAGATTTATTAAATACAAGTGCTAATTATAATACTTGGGGTGATGCAGATACGGTATCAATCACATGGTCTCCTCAAATATTAGCAGGAACTGAGTATGAAGGAGACCTTGATGATCCTTCACCAACATTTGTTGTTGGTTATGCTACTGGTGATCTCTGTGCGGATAACATCGAAGTCTATGAAATTGATCCTAAACCATCCTTTGTTATAGATATTGCAAATGTTGTTGATGGGGTAACATTACCATATGATTCAGATACTTCTTCCTGTGTATCAGAGGTATATAGTGCGCATTATCGTGTAGCGGATGATTCTCTTATTATGAATTACGGCTGGGATACACTTTATTTTGAGGTTGCCGCTTCAAATTTTGTGGATTATTGGACTCCATACTTTTATATGTCAGATACTAGTTTGCACGGATCTCAAACAGCAGAGATCTCAATTGCAGAAGATTATGGTGATTTTGCAAGTAATACTTTGTTAGGTGGTCCAACTAGTTTTGCTATCGGAGACACAGTAACTTTTAGCGATATACAGCTTACTGCAGAGGATCCAAGTGATATTGTTAATGGTGTATCTGCCTGGGTTCGAGTGGTTATTGCGAATAATACTTATGAATCTATTCAGTCTAATACATTCACATTATTAGCTGATGCTATTGATGGTAGTAGTACTTGGGATATGGAGGATGATGATTGCGATACTGAAACTAACGAGAAGGATGGTGTCGATTATGCAAATCATGTAATCTTACCACGTCCTGAATTGCTTGATAATACTGCGGATGATGAATCGATTGAACCGAATACTGTAATCGATAAGCAACGTGAATAAGAGTGAACTTTGCTTTTTCATAACCTAAGATACCCGTCGACAGACGGATAAGATAGCACAGAGCGTAACGAGCATGGGGCATCGTGCCCTTTGCTCGTCGCCCTGGGCAATATGGAGAAGGACTGAGGTTATGAAGAAGATTAGAGTATTAGAATTTTGAAAAAAAGAAGCTTCGCGTCTTAGCGCCTTGGCGAGAGTTTTTTCACGCAAAGCCGCAATGTCGCAAAGAAGATACATCTGCCATGTGGCGGAGTACTTTGGAGAAAAGCCCGAATTAGGGTATACGAAATAACCAGTGTTACTGAATGGTATTTGTCATTACAGTATTTCTTGTCATCTCGAAGGAGGAATGACTGAGAGATATGTAACAGCGGAGCAAAGGACTAACAGATTCCTCACTACGTTCGGAATGACAATCTATTACAGTGCACTAAGAATTTAAAACTTAAAAACATGATGAAATGTGAACTATATTATACACAACATCAGCAAAGGCAAAGCACCGCCTCGGGGAAGGGGAAATCCTCTACGGATTAGCCAGTCCTATTGTCATCTCGAAGGAGGGATTGCTTGTCCCGAATTTTCGGGAACTGAGAGATCTGCCACAGCAGAGCTCGAAAGTTACAGATTCCTCTCTGCGTTCGGAATGACAAAAATGACAGGAGGCCAGCTATTGCTAAATATGCGCGACGGGCCTCGTGGCCGTGCACCGGCAATTCGGTTTGCTATGGTCTACGGGCTTGTCACGCTTAATAAAAAATCCTCAGTGCCACTCTGTGAAATCTCAGTGGACTCCGTGGTTAAAAAATTTTCACCACAGAGAAAACAGGGAAGACACAGAGAGCACAGAGCGATTTATGAACTAAATCCAACAAAGACATTCCGCGATTACTGCACGGAAGATGTTCGACTGCAGGAGGAAAAGGTTGGAAAGTTGAGAGCAGCAAAGCTGGTCGAAATCCCGGCCGAAGCGTCGGGAGATTAGTGATTAATAATGAGAAAGTCATCCTGAGCGGAGTCGAAGGATAGACGAGGAAGAAATGAAGAAATAGTAAATGAGTAATTGAGTGAATGAGCAGGAATAACAACAGGCAAAAGACAATTGTGACCTATGTGCCTATTGTGGTTAAAAAGCAAACCGCAAAGTAACTCAAATTTAAAAGACAATTTAACAGTTTATCAATTTTACAATTACTAAAAAAGACAAACAAAGGAAGAAATAAGAGCTGTCATCTCGAAGAGGAACGATGAGAGATCTGTAACAAAAGAGCTCAGAAGCAACAGATTCCTCTCTGCGTTCGGAATGACAAACGTATGTAGCAACAACAATAAATACAATTTAACAATTTGGCCATAGCCAAAACATGAATCGACTGAGAAAATATATCATAAAATGGGCACTGGGAATACTCCCGGTACTGCTTGTCTGTGCCAATACCTGGGCGCAGGACGGGCATAAAGCTGTGCCGTTTTTTGAGGTAACTCAGTGCGATACACTAACGCTTGCGGTTGATGAAATGCCGGGCGATGAATATACCTGGGATATTTATAGCGACGGGGAGAGTGATTTTGCAATTACCCAGGGAGATATGACGTCCGCTGTTTATTTTGAGAACGGCGATTACCGTGATGTTTCCTCTGTTCGGGTTATTAATCTTCCGGTAGGTGAGTATTTTGTAAAAGTAATGGCATGGGACGAGGTACAATGTACCAATAACCTGATGGTCTTCCGTATGGAAGTGGTTGAGCCGCCACCACCAATTGTTTATGGTGATTCGGTTTGTGTGGATGAACCAGTAAACGTCCGTGTGGTCTTTTCAGGTACCGGACCGTGGGATATTGCTTACGGTTATGGGGATGATGAAAATGCAGTTAATTTTATAGGAGATATTACCGAACCGGATTATACCATATCTATTTTGGATCCTCTGCCAGAAGGAGAAACCAAATTCTGGATAATGGAAGTAGTTGATGGTTGCGGATTCGCACGCGAATATACCAAGGAGGAGGGACAGCCGGGAACAGGCATCGTTATCTATCCTAAACCTGCAAAACAACCTATCTACCTGAAAGAGAATTAGCGAATGGAGACGGAAAGGATTAAATTTAATGATTAAAGATGAATTGGTGAATGAGTCGACAAAAGGCAAATAGCAGTAAGCAAAAACGCAGGTCTTCGCCGTCAGCTGACGGATCAGGGGTAGTGTAGGAAAAGGATTAATTAGTGAATGAGGAAAAACCTTAGCGTCTTGGCGCTTTTGCGAGGAAAAGGAATTACGATTGATGATGAATGATTTAAGATTGCAGAAGGAGTAGCAAACAGCCCCAAAGGGGCGAAACGTAAAAGCCCGGTGCGTAAGCGTTGGGAATTGATATTGTGACCGATAAGCCTATGTGGTTCAATAAACTTAGTGAGAACTTAGAGTCCTTTGTGTTGAAAATATTTTACACAAAGTATCACAAAGAAGGCACAGAGTAGCACAAAGATGAACGATAAACTAAAGAAATAAAGCTGTCATCTCGAGGAGCACCGAAATTTCGGGGGACGAGAGATCGGTAACCGCAGAGCTAATAATTAACAGATTTCTCTCTGCATTCGGAATGACAACAAGAAATAAAAAAAATGAAGAAGTTGATGTACATAGTATTCTTCCTGCTTATGGCGGCAAATCTGCTCGCCCAGGAAAGCTATGTCATCGACTCAGTATGTGTTGGCGCGGATCGGACTTATCGTCGCGATGGTGAAGCCGGTTATACCTACGACTGGTTTATTTTAGATAAAGACAGTAATGTTGTCGCCAATCCGGTTGGTGCCGATATACTTGTAGATACCACCTGGGGTAATGAATTTGATCACACCTGGCTCGATACAGGAAACTTCTTCATTAGGGTGGAAGTATTTTCTGAGCACAATTGCGATACTTTTGAACTGGGCACTGTAAAGGTATTTCCAGAACCAGGGGCAGAGGCAGGAGATGGTAATGCCATCTGTAGTATGGAAGATATTGTGGTTACCGGGGATTCGGTCTGGAATTACAGCGTAATGTTCTGGGAAACCCTTGGTGATGGAAGTTTTAGCGATCCAACACAATTACACCCGACTTACTACCTTGGCCCTACAGATAGTGTTGCAGGCAGCGTTACACTTGTACTAACTTCCTGGGGACTGGCCGATAACATCACCTGCGAACCCGCTGTTGATTCAGTTACTTTCCTGTTTAGCGATCCTGAAATAGACCTGTTAGTATCAAATGTTTCGTGCTACGGCGATAATTCCGCTTATATAAAAGCCAATGTCAGCGGAGGTGTTGCACCGTATTTGTATACATGGACAGGTCCCGATGGATTCACAGCATCAAACGACAGTATTTCAGAGTTGGTAACCGGAACCTATGTTTTAACCGTTACCGACGATAATGGGTGTGTTGCAACTGATTCAACTGTCGTCAACCAACCGGAAGAAATTCTCTTAAGCATCGACAGTGTTCATAATCTAAGTTGTTATCAAAGTAACGATGGCTTTATATTGTCATCGGCAATTGGCGGAACAGATACGCTGATATTCAGTTGGGAAGGTTACTCAGGATATACCACCAGTGGAAACGAAATTTACGGCTTGCCGGCTGATACTTTTATTGTAACAGTTACCGATGCCAACAATTGTGAGGTTGTGGATACAGTGATCGTTACGGAACCGGAACCGATATATGCATTTGTCGACAGTATTTCTGACGTACAGTGTTACAGTAATAATAACGGTGCTGCCCACGTTATGGTGGTAGGTGGAACGGCTACATTTACTTACGAATGGGATAATAACCCGGCTATGGATTCGGCATGGGCGTTGGATCTGACTCCAGGGAAGCATACAGTAATTATTACCGATGCCAATAACTGTATGGCTTATGATACAGTTGATATTATTGAACCAACGCCACTAGTACTTACTACCGATAGCATTGATGTGCGTTGTGGTGGTAAAAAATTGGGAGCAATTGATTTAGAGGTGAGTGGTGGAACTCCGTTTATTGATTTAAATGGCGATCCGTATTACTTATACGAGTGGAGCGATTCAATAGATCACGTATTTGCTACTACACAAGATGTTGAAAATTTGGAAGGCGACCAATTGTATACCGTTTGGGTAACCGACTCACTGGGATGTACTGCCTTCCATCAGGTATATATTAATCAAATTAAGAATATATTACTCAGTGCTATTGTTGATACGGCCAAATGTTACGGCGATACATGGAGCATCGACCTGACTGTGGAACGGGGACGTCAACCTTTCTCTTATATGTGGACAGACTCGACTGGAACAGTTATATCTACGGAAGAAGATCTTTTCAATGTAGGACCTGGAATATACTGGATTACGGTTAACGATAAAGACTCTTGTGATGAATCGCTGCAGTTTGTATTCGATCCACTGGAAGAAATTTTGGCAACTATAACAGCTGACGATACGGCTGTGTGTGAATATGGTACTATCCAGCTTTCCGGTAACCCAAGTGGAGGAACAGGAGAGTTAACACATATTTGGACAGGCGATGGTGCTGCTTACCTCGACAGAACTGACTCGGCAAACGTTATATTCAGTGGTGCTGCTGAAGGAAATTACCAGTTGATTTACACTGTAATTGATGCCAATGCCTGTACGGTTAGGGACTCAATCGAACTACGCATTGATCCGATACAAACAGATACTATATATATGAGTGTCTGTGCCAACGAATTACCATTCGATTGGAATGGTACAGATATTTTCAGTTCCGGCCAATATTTTGATACTATCCCTGGCGAGATTGGAGTAGGTTGTGATACAATTCGTATGCTGGATCTGTATATCGAGCCAATGGAAAGCGACACAATTTATGCGAGCATTTGTGCCAACGAATTACCATTCGATTGGAATGGTACAGATATTTTCAGTTCCGGCCAATATTTAGATACTATCCCTGGCGAGATTGGAGTAGGTTGTGATACAATTCGTATGCTGGATCTGTATATCGAGCCAATGGAAAGCGACACAATTTATGCGAGCATTTGTGCCAACGAATTACCATTCGACTGGAATGGTA